>Ga0335398_10000776_pt1 | contig 55627 bp, 54 predicted proteins | sample BON03_FD_205742 | JGI IMG/M metagenome (GOLD analysis project Ga0335398, IMG submission 205742) | Freshwater microbial communities from Lake Bonney liftoff mats and glacier meltwater in Antarctica - BON-03 (spades assembly) (version 2) | ecosystem: Environmental > Aquatic > Freshwater > Ice >... | reverse complement strand
GCATGTGCGTTGTTCTTCGTCTGCAGTACACTGCCAACCTGCTTGTGTACAAGAGTATGATCCTAGTACTAGCTCTCCGCATTGAGTAACTGTACATGCTCCTTCTTCTACTTGTGTGTTATCGCAGAGGTTGCAGGCAATCGGAGTGGCACTAGCTTTAAGATTTTCTGACGGACTTTTAGTTGGATCATGGCTGGGGTATTTATACTGAGGAATCCAAGTATGAGTTTGTATACAATTTGGAGTCTTATTTACACAAATCGGTAAAGCTATTAAACTGCCATTTGTCTGATATTCGCTCCAATTAATACTGTTTGATTTACACATATCACTTGTTACTTTTCCAGCTTCAACCACAGTTGTTCGCGCCATCTTAGAATTTGATGACTTTCCACTATACCGACCACTTACTTCAACATTACAATTTCCATCATATACTGCTGAGTTTACATTTCTTTTGTCCCCTCCTGGGTCAAACTTAATTGTGTTTCCAGTACCCTTTTCAAATTGAAATATGGAATATCTTTTATTTATCCAATCGGAAGTATCTGCGTCAGAAATAACATAGAAACTATTTCCATTAACAAGATTTGGTACAGAATTACAAACATTTAAATTAACAGTAACCGGTCCTACCCATTTTCTTTCTGATGATTTATACAGTGGTGTACCTGTTGAAAAACGAGTAGACAACTCAGCTGGTATATTTTCAGAACCTGATGAAGCACAATTTTCTTTACTAAGTAAACCGGATGAATTAAAGGTCCCACTATTAACCATCTTTGATTTACACATATCACTTGTTACTTTTCCAGCTTCAACCACAGTTGTTCGCGCCATCTTAGAATTTGATGACTTTCCACTATACCGACCACTTACTTCAACATTACAATTTCCATCATATACTGCTGAGTTTACATTTCTTTTGTCCCCTCCTGGGTCAAACTTAATTGTGTTTCCAGTACCCTTTTCAAATTGAAATATGGAATATCTTTTATTTATCCAATCGGAAGTATCTGCGTCAGAAATAACATAGAAACTATTTCCATTAACAAGATTTGGTACAGAATTACAAACATTTAAATTAACAGTAACCGGTCCTACCCATTTTCTTTCTGATGATTTATACAGTGGTGTACCTGTTGAAAAAAATTTATCTGCATAATCAACTGGAGTTGAATATTCTGAACAAGTCGTCTCACTTTGACACTTACTGGTTATTTGACTTCCATTTGAACATGTATCTTCTGGCTGATCACCACAATTTGATTCACTTTGGGCATGAGCTACAATACTGAAACTAAAGAATACGAAAAAGAAAGTAAAAATGGCGACTGGTATTTTTTTACTTTTTATGCTTTTACTGACTATCAAGAGTATTCCAAATACCAAAATAAGAACAACCGCAAGCAATATAGAGTTACTGGTACCTTGAATTTCTTTTGGTTCCGAATAACTGTGAAGAATATTTTTATCTGCATCTAAAATATCAACATATACAATAAAATCACCATTTAGCTTGGGAAGAGATTCGATTATTGAAACGATTCCGACTGCATAAAGAGAGGTATTAATTTCCTTTTGAAAAACTTTATTTTTTTGTTCGTCTTCTATAGAGATAAGGACACTTGAATTTTGTTCTTGTCCGCCATAAGAATCATAATTGGATGAAAATAAAATTGTACGATTTTCAACTGTCAATTTCGTATCTGAGAAAATATAGTTAGAAGATGAAACACTAAAAGCATATTGTATTTCATTAGATATATTATTTCCTAAATCAATACTGAAAAAAAGAGTATAATCACCCTTGTCAAAAATTAAAGGTAATTTTATTTTAATCATATCTATATAGACACGAGTATTATCAAAATAATTCTTATTCTCTCCAATAAAAGAGTCCATATTTTGACCGTCAACTAAATTTTCGAAAGAGGGAGTTTCTATTAAATAGACACTTTCTTGATTTAAACTATTAAACACTTCAAGTTTGTATGATGGCTCAATGTCTTCTAAGTCAGAATCAGGATATGTATAAAATATAGAAATATCAGAATTTTTTATAAGAGACACATCAACATCTTCGCTCATCACCGTAAAAGCATCACTTGTGATCTTGAAGTTATTTTCTTCTAATAACAATATTTCCGATGCGGCAAGTGTGTGATGATGAAAACCAAAACTTAATAATAGAAATAGTAATAACGTTGAAAATTTTGACATGGCTTCATTATAGAACACCGATATATAAAAGTCACACGAAAATTTTTATTTTTATGTGTAAAAGTTTTATTAAAAATTTAAAATAGCAATTTTCGAAACCCTTCTTTTATAGGTGGGTGCAGCTTCCTAGGCAGGTGCTATTAGCGAGCGGTGTTGTTCCGCTTGGGCAGGTGGTCTCTATGAGCAAGCATGATTATTAACGATATTATATCCACATGGAATTATTGTTTGTATTTCATCTATATCTGGACAAGCATCATGTACCTCAACAACTTCTACGGTCTATTTAAGTAATGTTTAATATCTAACACCATTACTACCATCTACAGTAGGTGTGTCCTAATAACTTATCCATCCATAAACTTTACTTACATTCCACGTACCAAATTGACCCGCAGGAATAATATCGTACGCTTTTACTTCACCGATTCCGACAGTTCCAGTTTCATTTTCAACTTCAACTCCAACTCCAACTCCAACTCCCTCAATAATAATTAACACGGTGAAGCAAATCTTTTTTTAATCAGTAATGAGAGTACAATTAAGATTATTCCTGAGAGGGCAATTATAAATTTTATTGGGTTAAGCAAATACTAAAAAAGGGCTTACTAAAAAAGATACTGCAATAAAATAGACAATTTTTTTCATAAAATAATTATATTATACTTAATAATACATTCGTAAATACCTGACGTAAAAATGGGTATAAGTATAATAAGTTCATGCGCTAGAAAGAAATTCCGGTGATAATTCCGGTAATGGTCCGAACAATAGGACCGATGATTCCCCAAACAAGGAAAAGTGCTACAAGAAAGATAACAAATTGATATTTTTCAAGGAAAGTACGTATTTTGATAGCTCGCGGGAAAAGTCCGAAAAGTATTTTTGAACCATCTAGCGGTGGAACAGGGATAAGGTTGAATATGAAAAGGAGTACGTTTATAAAGACCACAACGTAAAGGAACTCTGCAACTGATTGCGAGATTGGAGCAAGTTGGAAAATAATACCAGCAATAAGCGCAATAATAATGTTTGAAGCAGGACCAGCGGCAGCGACGATAAGCTCGCCCCATCGACGGTTTCGAAGATTGTACGGATTGTACGGAACTGGCTTTGCCCAGCCGAGTACAAACGGAGATCCTGAGAGAACAAGGAGTGTCGGTAGCAGAATCGATCCAAAAAGATCGAGATGAGGAATTGGATTAAGCGTAAGGCGCCCTTCGTACTGCGCTGTAGGGTCACCGAGCCTGTACGCAGCATATCCATGAGCAAATTCATGTACGACGGCTGACATGATAAGAATGGCGATTGAGATGATTGTAATAATTTCCATAGGAACTTGCATTATAGACGATTCGTGATAGTATAACAACCACTAAATTTGAAGTTATGGCTAAAACATGTCCAATCACAAACAAAGGGTCAATCGTAAAAGGCGGGTACTCAAACCGTACTCGTGCCACCAAGTTCAACCTTACAGGGAAGAAGCGAGCGTACCCAAACCTACAGAAGAAAACATACTTTATTCCTGAGATTGGAAAAAAGATGGTTCTTACTATTTCAACAAAAGCTATCCGAACAATTAATAAAAACGGAGCGTACAAAACACTCAAAAAAGCAGGTCTTATCTAATAGGAAATTAAGAAATATGGTGAAGTACTAAAGACTTCTCAAGGCGCCGGAGGCGCCTTTTTCTTTCCGCTCCCCTTTTCCCAAACAGAAAAACCATCTGAATAAAATATCTGATCTTCTGTTTTTGTGTCTCGTACCTTAATCTTCGAACTCACTTTGAAATCATTAGTGACGAAGCTCAATTGAGCAAGAGTTTCGAGAACCTCCTTGTGTGGGTGACCATAACTATTATCGAGTCCAGCTGATATGATTGCAAATTCAGGAGCAACCTTTTCGAGGAATTCTGGAGCGGACGAAGTCCGCGACCCATGATGTCCAAGCTTAATAATATTAGCTTTTAACGAATCAGAATACTTTTGTAAAATACTGCGTTCGATAGATTGATCAGCGTCTCCCATGAAAAGAAAAAATGTATCGCCATATACTAAGCGCATTACAAGCGATTGCTTGTTTACCTCGTTTGTCTTATCGTCAGCATCTGGCGATAAGACTTCAAAATATATTTCATGCACTTCATCAATCATAATTTTGTCACCGGCAGCTACGGTTGTATGCAAAAATGCTCTATCTTTCGTTTGTACAGCTTTGTGTGTATCAATTATTTCCCGCAGCAATGCATCAGTTTTTTCATACACACTCGCAGTCACAAAATACTGCACACTAAAATTACGCAAAAGTATAGCAAGTCCCCCGCTATGATCCGCATCAAAGTGTGTAATAAAAACTGCATCGAGAGAATTATTTATGAAATGTAGCGTGTGACCAAGTACTTTATTGATACTATTTGCCGGGCCGGTATCAACGAGTATATCTGCTCCGCTAGGTGTACGGATATATATTGCATCGCCTTGTCCAATATTAAGATAGTGAATCTCGAGCAGGTTTTGTGACTGAGAATATACACGGGATTGAGTATAGAGTGTGTACACAATGAAAATACTTAGTACTGTACAGGAAGCAATAAGTATTTTCATAAGACAAAACTAACACTTCGGTATAAATTCTTAATAAAATATTTATTTATATTAAAAGAATCTACCATCGATTACTAGAATCTAGTACTCGGAACAATTTATAGCATGATATACTGTATTCATTAAGAGATATTAATAAAAAACACATGAAGTACGAAGCACAAAAATTTAATATTCCAGAACTCAAAGGAATGTCTCAAAAAAGTATCGACGAGCACTATGCACTTTATGAAGGATACGTAAAACACACCAACCTCATCCTCGAAGAAATCGAGAAAGGTGCGGGAGAAGGGGCTGATGCATACAAATATTCTGAAATGCGACGACGACTCTCTTTTGAATTTGATGGAATGCGAAACCATGAATTTTATTTTAGAGGACTTGAAGGTGGATCACAGGCACCAGATGCAAACTCAAATCTTTACGAAGCAATTACGGAGAGCTACGGATCATTTGATGCATGGAAAACTCAATTTATTGGACTCGCAAAAACACGGGGTGTTGGATGGGCAATGCTTTACTTTGATAAAGAGAGCGGCAACCTTATCTCAAGCTGGGTAGATGAGCAGCACTTTGGACACCTCGCGGGGCTAAGTCCAATCCTCGGACTCGACATGTGGGAGCACGCGTTTGTCGGTGACTATTGGCCAAGCGGCAAAGGTCAATATATCGAGGACTTCTTTGAGAATCTCAACTGGAGCGTTATCGAAGCAAATTTCAAAAAAGCCCTCTAGGGCTTTTTTGTTTACTCCGGCAACTCTCCTTTTCCATACATCTTCGGTACTTCGTTTTTCCAAGCATCGATAATCGGCATCACTACATTCCACTGAGCTTGTACTTCTTGTGTCATAGTGAAGATTGTTTGATCTCCAAGAATAGCGTCGTGAAGAACTTTTGCGTAGGCGTCGTTTGCGAAACTATTTTGCGGGAGGATATCCGAAACGTCTGAGCCGTCCGATACAAAAGGCATAAATAATTCTTTTTCTTGCACTTCTTGTGTTAGACCAGGTTTTTTGCTTATGAGTGTGATGCCGACACCCTCGCGTGGCTGAATATAAAAAGTAAGAATATTATTTCCATCTTTGAAATAAACTTTGATCTGTGTCTTCTTTTCCGGTAATGCCTTTCCTGCTTCGAGATAAATCGGCACTCCTTCCCATCGATCATTCTTAATCTCTAGATTGATTGCAAAAAAAGTTTCAGTGAGCGACTCGGCTGCAACACCTGTAGTTTCTTTGTATCCTTCATACTGTGCTTTTGTATATTTGCGTGGATTAGAAATAATATTCTGTAAAAGATGGGCGCGTGATTGGCGGATATGTTCGCTCGTAAAAGCCTTTGGTCGGTCCATTGTAACAAGTGCGAGCATTTGTAAAATATGATTCTGTCCCACATCACGCAGTGTTCCGATTTCATCGTAAAGTTCGCCGCGTTGTGACACATCAATATCTTCGTGCATCATAATCTTAATTTTACTAATGTGTTCGTTATTCCAAATCGGTTCGAAGATACTGTTTTGAAAACGGAAAGTTAAAATATTTTGCACCGTGTCTTTTGCAAGATAGTGATCGATTCGAAAAATTTGTTCTTCTTCAAAAAGTGAGCCGAGAGTGCGGTCGAGTTTTTTTGCAGTTTCGACATCTTTTCCAAAAGGCTTTTCTACAAGGACTCGTGTCCATGTGCCGTCAACTTCGTGGACGCCTTGCGAGTCGCGAACTTGAGCACACGGAGTTGAGAGACCCGAACGAGCAAGGAGAGTAAATACATCTTCATAATACACGGGGGGAATCGCCAAAAAGAAAAGTTTGTTTGAGCAGACTTTTGTATTGGTATCTTTTTTGAAAAGAAGCTCTGCCAGATGTGAGTATGAGGTTCCATCGAGTAAGTCCCCTTTTGCGTAAGTAACTATAGAAAGAAAATCCCCGACGGCTTCGCCGTCTTTCTGCTTTTCTTCCACCAAAACCTCTCCCACGAATTCATGTAACTCCGCATCTTTCCAATCTCGACGGGAATATCCCACGATCGCAAAACCTTCAGGAAGTTGTTTTTGCTTATGAAGCTGATAGAGCGACTTCCAAATTTTCTTGCGGGCAAGGTCTCCCGTTGCTCCAAAGAGTACTAATGTCGTTGGCGTATTCATGTGGGTAGTATACTATATGAACCAAGTAATAAAATGTCTTACCCACTATAAACAACCTGAGTAATAAAAAATACAATCTATATGACAATACAGAAAAACAACCCGCTTCACGGCATTACACTCCAGACACAAGTTGAGGAATTAGTAACTGAATATGGCTGGGAAAAATTAGGAGAGGAAATTTCAATTAATTGTTTTCGTAAAGATCCGAGCGTCGCATCAAGCTTAACGTTTTTACGAAGAACGCTGTGGGCACGCGAGAAAGTTGAGGCGCTCTATGTGTGGACTTTTTTTAAGAGCGACGGTACCCGAAAGTAATATCTGTGTTGGTGAATCCGCCGACTGAGCTTCATTCGAACCCGTATAAACATCTCAAAAAAATACTGACTTCATGAGTGTATTTTTATATCTCAGTATACCTTTTTCTCAAAAACACAGTTCCCGCACAAATCCCTGCATACATAAGCCAAATCGCAGGAACACTTATCACCGGTAATGCTATTGTGGCATATGGAAGCTCGGCTGCAAACTTCACAATCGCAAGCTGATATTCGACGAGTATTTCAAGAATCCAAGCAAGAATCATGGTGAACTGCGGTACGACAATGTGCACAACAGAAAGTACAAAACCACCAAGCATTATAAATGGCACGAACGAGACCGTCACAACATTTACAAAAAAGGCAGCGATGGAGATCTCACCCATAGCGTACGCAAGATATGGAAAAACAAAAACTTGCGTCGCAAGCGTTCCACAAATTGTAAATCTCATTTCCATAAAGTTAGGTATGCGATGAAACCATTTTTCAATAATCGGAGATAAGTACACGATGCCACAGGTCGCCAGAAACGAAAGATGAAATGACGGATCGTAGACAAGAACAAGCGGACTGACAATTGCCATAATGAGCGCAGCAATCCAAAGAGAGTGAAAAACAGAGTAGTCTTCTTTGATGGCACGGACAAAAAGAACAATAGTCGCCATAATAGTCGCACGGATCACTGTCGCAGAACCTCCCACCATAAATGCAAATACCCAAATACCGATGCAGGCGAGCGTGAGATTAGTGCGTAATCCAAAAGGCATCATTCTGCGAATTGCTTCAGCAATAATGGTAACATTGAACCCAGAGAGCACTACGATATGGATAAGACCTGCGCGACGGTAGTAGTCTTCGAGGCGCGCGTCCAGCGCGCCATCAACTCCCAAAATCATTCCTATCACCAATCCATCGACTGGATTAGGAAGCGCCTCTTGAAGCGAGCGCACAATTATATTTTTAAAAATAAAAATACGACGAAAAAACTGCTCGCGCCTACTGCCGAGACTATATTCAATTTTTTCAGCATGTGCATACGAAACGATGCCAAACACACCACCCTTTGCCAAAAACATATCGTATTGAAATGTCCGCCCCGTATCACCTTCGAAAGCTTCAGGCACGGAAAAAGTTCCGCTTACCTTAAATCTGTCACCGTGAGTATATGTCTGCAAATAGTGTGGCAAAATAACGCGCACGCGCACATTACCCAAAAAAGTTTTTTCTTTGCAAGAGATTGTGTCGGTTTCCATAATCGCAACCGTCCGCTTATCCTCGATTACCAAATCACCTATCAACATTCCCTCAAAAACAACTCGACATTTTACAAAAGATTCAAGAGTATCGTATTGAGTGATTTGTTTCTTGCCCGCATATCCCCGAACATAAGCAAATAACATTAATATTAAAAAAATTAAAATGTATATACTAATTTTCTTAAAGGAAAATTGTACGTGTCGTATAGAGATGAAAAACAAAAACATTCCTACTGAAACTCCACAAATAAAAAAGAGTGTCGCGCCAGCGACACCACATGCAACCGCAAACAAAAGAAATAGAACTGCGATTGATATGTTGCTAGGTGACACACGAAAAGTGTATCAACATCACATCAAGAATTAATGAAATTTTTTCCTGCTAACTATTTTCTACAAAAGATTCTAGTCCTTGTTGCTTCAGCCAATCAGTTTCCTGCGAAGCTGATGTCACTTTTTTATACTTGACCCCTTTTTTACCAGCGATAGCCGCTTTGCACGTATCCCATGTCAAATGATATGTAAGCACACCATCAATGAATGTCATATAGCACGGAAACGATCGGGGTGACTCGAGTGCATAATATCCTTTTGCCGGACCAGAAAACAAATCTGCAGTTTCTGTATCAGCAAAAGAAGTCGCAATATAATCCGCTCGCTCATTTCCCAAATCTCCCGCGTGTCCCTTCACCTTATTCCAAGTAATTTTGAGCTGTTGCGAAAGTCCTAGAAGCGCCTCCCATTCATCTTTGTTCTTTACTGCATCTCCAGTCTTTGTCACCCAACCATTTCGCTGCCATCCATGTACCCAATTTTGAATTCCAAGAAGTACATACTGTGAATCGCTATTTACAGTGATATGGTCATTTTTATATTTTTTGATGCAGACCTCGAGACCTCCAATCACGCCCTGTAACTCCATTTGATTGTTTGTTGTTAGCTCTTTGTAACCCCCAAACTCATGCACCTCTTCACCCGCAATAACAACCGCTGCCCAACCACCTCGGCCAGGATTTCCTCTCGATGCTCCGTCTGTATATATAGTCACGTTTTCCATTACAAAGATTGTACCACATCAACTATTTTCATGCGTATTTCTGAGCGACCCAGCCAAACATTTCGCTCGAGATTTCCAATCACCACAACCTCTTCGCCGATTTGAGGAGTATGTGCGAATGATTCATTATTTTTAAAAAACGCAAGCGTCTTTATATATTTTTCAGCGTTTTTAATAACAAGTTCAAAGTGATTTCCTGTTTTACCAAAAGATCCCGATTTCATAACGCTTCCCGCTACTGCAAAAAGTGGTTCTTTGTTTCCATTTCCAAAAGGCGCAAGTCCATGAATGCTCATAAACACTTCGTCTCTGAAATCATCTGCAGTTAGCAGTCCATCGAGCTCTGTAATATCTTCTTTGACTGATTCTCGTAATTCTTCATATGAATTAATAAGGGCATCTTCTATGAGATGAACTCGCTTGTGATCTGTCGCAAACCCTCCCGCATTACTATGTCCGCCATATTCAATAAAAACATCTGACGCACGAGTCATTACATCATGGAGTGATATATCATTAATTCCGCGACACGACCCCTTAATACAATCGCCCTCGCCTTGCCCCCACAAAAAAACCGGTCGATGGTATGTTTCGGCAATACTGTTGGCTGCGAGCCCAAGGAGTGATGGCATCCACTCTGTGTCCCCCGTCACAATAACCGATGGCGCTTCACCTTCGTGACGATCCTTCATTCTTTTATTGATTTCTTTCACCATTGCAGCGACCATTCCCCGCCTTTTATTATTTGCCTTCTCGAGCTTTGCGAGTAGCTCCGTTGCCTCACCTTCGTCCTTAGTAGAAAGCAAGTGAAACGCATCTTGAGGAACATCCATACGTGACGCTGCGTTAATCTTTGGTGTAATAGAAAAAACTACATCAGTTCCTGTGAGGTTTTTCTGGTCGACTCTTCCTTTTTCGCAGAGCATTTGAATCCCTAGTCGTTGAGATTGCTGGAGCATCTTTATTCCGTAATAAGCGAATAGTCTATTCTCACCTTGAAGTGGCACCATATCGGATAGTGTTGCAATTCCAACCATATCCAAAAGACTCTTGTCGAAGTGTTCTCGCACCTCTACGTCAGGATGTGCAATAAGAGATTGTACGACTTTGAAAATCACCGCAGAACCGCAGAGCATTTTCTCCGGGTACTGACAGTCCTCTTGTTTTGGATTGATGATTGCATATGCGGGTGGTATGACTTCACCTACTTCATGATGATCTGTGACAATCACATCAATACCGTTTTTTTGAGCGCGCTCAACATGCTCACAATCTGCAATTCCACAATCTATAGTAATGATTAGCCTTACATCACTTTCAATAAAAGAATCGAGTGCATAACTATTGAGCCCGAACCCCTCCTTGTTTCTGTGAGGTATGTATATTTGAACATTTTCATATGAAATCTCTTTAAAGAAATCATGAAGAACTACTGCGCCCGGAATCCCGTCGGCATCATAGTCACTGTAAATAACAATTTTTTCATTTTTAGAAATCGCGTCGACAATTCGCTGCGTGGCTTTTTTCATATCCTTGAAAAGCGCGTGATCGTGCACTTGTCGCGCATCAAATGAAAGAAACAGCTCTGCCTGCTTTCCTGTACCAATTCCTCTATTATTAAGCACCCTTTGCACAAGCGGATGATATTGCTCCAGTTCCTTAATAGTCTTCTCGGCTGGATTATCTGAGAGTAGATACTTTGTCATATTGTGCAGTATAGCACGGGAGATTTCTTAAAATATAAAGAATACCTCGTCTACCTCTTCAACACCTCAATCCCCGGTAAAGTGTCATTCGCCAAGAAATCGAGCATCGCACCTCCGCCAGTAGAAATGTAATTGATTCTATCTGTCAGATTCATATCTTGGATTGAAGCGAGAGTATCTCCTCCTCCAACAATCGAATATGCGTCAGAATCAGCAACGGCCAGAGCGAGCGCTTGAGTCCCTGAAGTAAAGCCGTGCTCGTAATCTCCAAGCGGTCCGTTCCATACAATTGTTTTTGCAGCAGTGATTATTTCGCCAAGCGATACAATACTTTGTGGATCAGCATCGTAAATTGCGTCACTTACCTGAACAGAATTATCAAAATTTTCCGAATTGTCGAAATCATCAGAGCCTTTCTTGCCTACCGAAACAGTGACAGCCTCAGTTCCTCTCTTCACAATCACCATCTCTGGCACACGCACATTTTCCTTATCCGCGATTTCTTTCACATCAATTTCTGAGACAAGCGATGTTCCTACCTCAAGTCCGCGTGCTTTATAAATATCATTTGCGAGTGCTCCACCAACATATACAGTGTCAGCAACATCTACAAACTTTCGCAGCAATGGGAGCTTTGTCTTAAATTTTGCACCGCCAATTATAAAAAGAAATGGGTGCTCAGGATTAAAAGTTTTCGAAAGCGCTTTAACTTCTTTTTGGATATTGAGCCCAGCGTATCCTGGAATATATTGTGGGATACCTATAACCGAAGCATGTTTTCGATGACAAACTGAAAAGGCATCGTTTACATATAGGTCTGCGTAGTCTGCAATTTGCTTAACAAATTCAATATCATTTACTTTCTCGCCCTCCCACTTTCGCAGGTTTTCAAAGAGCACCACGTCGGCTTCTTGCATCTTTGCAACAACTTCTTTTGTGGTGTCAGAAAATATATCATCACAAAATTGCGCATTTTCGAATCGCTTTTTAATGACTGGAAAAACAATTCGAAGTGTGTCTGTCTGTTTACTTTCTATATGAGCAATGATGATAACCTTCGCACCAGATTCACGCAAAAAATTAATCGTCGGCATACTCGCATCAATTCGATATTCATTCGCAACAACACCGTCTGCAATTGGCATATTTAAATCGAGTCGAAGGAGAACAATCTTACCCTTTAGGTCAGATTGAGCACATTCCTGTATAAATTGTAATTGTTTTGACATTATTTTACTATTTTTAAAACAGCTTTTGATTAAACTATCTGCGATGGCTTACCGCGCTGTCTCTAGATACACGTTTCCCGTATCTTCAAGTTCTTGAGCTTGACGTTTTCCAATACCATAAATAAATATTGCTACAGCAAGGGCAATGACAAGTATTGCAAAAACAATAGTTCTATATTCACCATTTTTTGCATCTTCAACAAACTCGTGTTTTTCAAGCCATTGAGCAATTTCACTCTTCGACTCTTTTTCTTCGCCTGACTTCATGGCACTTTTTTCCTTTTTCGTTGGTCGATGTACAACAATATCCTCTTCTTCCTCAAAAATTGCGTTTCGCATATGAAATATTTTTAGCTATTATTGCAAATTCCTCTGGGTTAAGGCTGGCTCGCCCAACAAGCAAGCCATCAACAACACCGTTTTCAATCATATCACGAGCATTATCTGCAGTCACCGATCCACCATAGAGCACCGGAATTGCACCAGCAATCGCTCGTGTGTACTTTTTTGTAATAATTTTTTTTATATAAAGTACCATTTGATGCATTTCATGAGATGACATTGCCTCCGCTGCTCCAATTGCCCAAATTGGTTCGTATGCAATAACTACATCCTTGAGTTTTGTTTTTGGAATTCCTGCAAGTGACTCAATGATTTGATTTTCAATATGCTTGAGATATTTTCCTGAGTGATCACGGGTTTGTTCTCCAAGGCAAATAATGGGCTGGATACGATCGGAGATTGCAGATGCTGCTTTTTTTGCAACAAGTTCGCTCGTCTCACCTATGGCTCGGAGCTCTGAATGCCCAAGGATTACATGTTGTACCCCTTCGCCCGCGAGCATTTTTGTTGAAATCTGACCAGTGAACGATCCTGCTTTTTCAAAATAGACATCTTGCGCACCGAGCTCTGTGTTACCCGAACAAAACTTTCCGACTGCAGAAATGAAAATAGACGGTGGACAAAAAACAATAGTGACATTCTTAACACCACGAGCATGTTTTTTAAAGTTACGCATATAATCCTGTACAGACTTTGTTGTCTGCGGATTCATTTTCCAATTTGCAACGAGCTTATATTTTTTCATAAAATTAGTATACCACTAGACCGAAGCTCGCAAAACTTCATCAACTGTTGTAAGTCCTTGCACGGCTTTAACAAGGCCGTCTTCATAAACACTAAGCATTCCTTGGTTTCGAGCCTCTTTAATGACAGCATCGGTACTACCAGTTTTTATTGCACCTCGAATACCGTCATTCATAAGGAGTACTTCAAAAATACCAATCGCTCCAGTGTATCCACTTGATGAATTATCACTGCGAATCGCACGATAGAGGGGAATATTTTTCCAAGTCGCTTTTGTACTCACAATATGATTATCCTTCATATAAGTAAGCACTCGCTCCATATCGACAACCTTAGAAAGTGACTTCATACCAGCTTCTGAGAGAAAATATTTTTCTTTACTATCTGCGAGTCGTTTGACGAGGCGTTGATAAGTAATGAGTGAAAGCTGACTCACGAGCGTGTCTTTTTGTTGCGTATTTGCGAGCAGTTGTTCGAGCGCTGCGATTGTTCCTTTTTGTCGAATTGATGAAATAACGGACAGACCTCGCGCAGCTGCCTGAAGAGCAATATCAAAGACTTCAGTCTCTTCAATGGAATCGATCATGACAACATCTGGATCTTGTCGAAGCACGCCACGAAGTGCATTCACTCGTGTAAATCCTTCTCGAGAGTTGAGGATGCTCTGACTCGCAAAAGGTAGATGCTGCTCTATTTTTTCTTCGATTGTTGCTATGGCAGTTTGCGAAGTATTAAGTGTGCCAAGCATGCTATACATACTTGTAGTAACTCCTGCGCGAGGCTGGCCAGCTTGCACAATGAGGCCCTTGCGATAGTGAAGCGCTTTGTGCACCGCCTCAAGTGCATACCCATCATATCCGAGGGCTTCGAGAGATACACTTCCAATTCCTTTGTGAATAATAGTTAATACTATTTTTGTACCAGCGTAAATTGGCATATACGAAACCTTGATGAGGACATCCGTACCCTTATGGTCAAAGTAAAATGATGCTGTACCCACTGAAATCTTTTTGAAACTTTCTAAAAGCCCCGGTGCAATGTCGAGCGGAAGAATCATGGCATCGTGCAATGCACCCAATAGTCGATAACGAATAGCGAGCGATGAGTCTCTCGGCTCAATATGCACATCAGAGGCATGCGAAGTAATTGCGTGCTCAATAAGCGTGTTCATAATTGCATTAACCGAAACAGTAGTGGAGGCATCTATTAATTCAGTGGCTTGCTTTGTATCTGCAGCATCTTTTGATCGTATACTTTTTACCGCACTTGTAACATGTGTATGTATGGTTTCACCAAAATTATTTTTAAGTTTTTTTTGATACTGAGAGAGTCCGTAACGTATTGAATCAGCTGTAGTAAGTCGCGGGTGAAACGTAATCCCGAGGTTTTGTGAAATATTACGAATAATATCGTACGCGTCGTTATTCATTATAGCAACTTCAGCGTGAATACTTTCTTGCGGTGCGCCGGCCACACCAATCACTCTACTATCTTGTTCAGTTTTTCTGGTGAGAGAGTAAGCAACTATATTATACCTTCGAGCAAGCGGCTCTGGAATAAGTGAAAGTGCATCAAAAGAAAGTGGTGTTTGTCGTAAATCAACAAAAGGCATACCGAGAGCCTGTGAGTAAACACGTCGGACATCGTCGTCAGAAAGATGTCCGTCGATTATGAGTTGCTCGCCGAAGGCGAGCCCTTTTTTAGTTGCTCGATCATATGCATCTTGTGCATCCGCATGCCCAAGCAGTCCCGCATTTATAACAAAAGTTTTAATTGTTTCATCTTGTATATACATATATAAAAATCGTGATACACAGATTATATCACGATTTTTATTTCTTAATGATTTGTTATCAAGTAATGTTATGGGCCATTACTGATCCTCGTCTTTTTTGATTTTCTTTTTCTTCTTTCGAGTTTTATTCTTTTCTTTGAGTTGTTCTCGTTTTTCAAATTTTCGTTCTGCCACCTCGATAACCTTTGCTGCAATATCAAGACTTGTAGCCTTTTCAATTCCTTGAAGCCCAGGAGATGAGTTTACTTCGATGACCAGTGGACCTCGAGCTGAAAGCAAAAGATCAACTCCAGCAACATTGAGCCCAAGTAGTCGAGTTGCTTCAACCGCGAGCGCCATTGTTTTTTTATCAAGCTCGATTGGACGAGCTGTTCCCCCTTTATGTAAATTAGAACGAAATTCTCCCGCTTGCCCACTTCGTTCGATTGCTCCGACTACCTCGCCAGCTACTACAAACGCACGAATATCTTTGTTATCCGCCTCTTGAATAAACTCTTGTACAATAAGGTCCTTTTTGATTCCAGAAAATGCTTCAACGGCTGACTTTGCTGATGAAAGTGAGTCGGCTTTTATTACTCCAGTTCCGTGAGTTCCCTCAAGGAGTTTGAGAATAATTGGCATACCACCAACTTCTTCGATGAGAATCTTCACGTCGTTTGCTTTTGGATGTCGTGCAAAAACTGATTTTGGAATACCGATTCCTGATTTTGAAATCATTTGCATACTTCGCAGCTTATCTCGTGAGCGTATAAGCGCTGGAGCTGAAAGAATAGATGCAACGTTAAGTAAATCAAAGTGTCGAATCACCGCAGAACCATATTGCGTAACAGACGCTCCAATTCGAGGAATAAGAATATCAATATCAGTAATAAGTTCACCATTAAGACTCACTGCAGGCTTTCCCTTTTCCATGATTAAGTGACATTTTGTGTGATCGATAATAACCACCTCATGACCGCGGGCTTCGCCCGCTTCCTTAAGTCGTTTTGTTGAATACAATTGTGGTGCTCGTGAGAGAATTGCGATTTTCATATATACAAATTTTTAATTACTTTTTTATTAGTGATTGAACCTAAGCACGACTAGCCTATTATTAAATATATATTTTTATTAAATACGTACCTTACTTACATCAACGATGAAATTCTTTTTTAAAACTTTTCGACCAATGAGTACTGGGTACTTGAGGTCTTTTCTGTCGGTCAATCCGAGATATGCTTTAAGTTTTTTTCCGCCGAGCTCTATCTCGGCAGGTACCTGATATCTCATACTCGCCTCGCCATTTGAACTTCGGACAAGCTTCTCTCGAAAGTCGCTTGTCTCATGAATATCTTCCTGAAACTCTGGGTGCTCATCATCAAGAACAACGAAGCGAATATGCTTTGTACCATTTTTCTCAAATAATTCAAGTCTATCGACATGAATGGCGCAGTTATAAGCACCAGTGTCTATCTTGGCTTCGATGTTATTGAGATTGAAAGTGGGAAGCGAAACTCGTTCTAGGCGACCAATGATGGTTTTAGATGAAGTATCTGACATGTATATACAATTAGGTTTTTAGTATAACAGGGATATGGGGGTTGGCAATAGAAAATGGCACACCTTACTTGCATACTAGTGTAGCAACTAATTTATTTAAGCCTTAGCCAAAACCACTTACCAATTATGACATAAATTACCATTGATCTGATAAGCCATAATAGTAATAAAACTTGAAGAAAAGAAAAAAGTAGTGAGACAATATACTCAAGAGGATGAATACTCCAGGCAACGTGTATATTCATATTTTGTGATTTTGAAGTGAACCCTCCTTTTACATACTTATCATCACTAAAAGCTGAGAAATCGAGAGAAGATGTATGAAAAGAAATTCTACTGACAAGTAGAGATGCCCGCGAAGGTATAAATACTTCACCTGCATTCGATACTGTTGATGATGCCCTCGAGTGGCTTGATTCCTAATCGTTATACAAATTAAATTCTCAAAAAGGTTTCAAAAAGATTACAGAAAGCTTTCCAATAAATCACAAAAACAAACAAAGATATGAGTAAGACTTTTTGCAGAAGACCGCACACAGCCAACTTTATTAAAAATACTGCCCAGGCTTTTCGCTTTTTTGTTTCAGGAGTTACTGCAGCCAAGCATGTTGCCAACCCTCAAAAAATAAGTATAATAAAACCCAATACAGTGACGGTAAGTAGTTCGCCCTCAAGGCGGACCTTTTCTTTAAAGAACATCTCACTGTGTCGATGAAAAACTTCATAACAATTTAATAAAAACTAAATAAAAAATATATGTTTGATCTCAAAGTTATACAAACCGTTCTGACTCAACTCGAAGAAGAGCGTGGAATCCCAAAAGCAAAAATCCTCGAAGCAATCGAGCTTGCTTTGGCTACTGCTTATAAAAAAGAATACGGAAAGCGTGGACAAATTGTCCGAGCAACTTTCAATGTAGACTCAGGAGCAGTTGAATTTACTCAAGTAAAAATAGTGATCAACAAAGATCAGATTTATATGGATGAAGAGGATGCACCAGAATATGACGCATCGATTCCAGAAGAAGAACGACTTGTGCGATACGACGAAGAAAAACACATGTTCGTAGAAGATGCTCGATTTATTAAACGAGACGCAAAGGTTGGAGACGAAGTAGTCTTCCCTCTTGAAATCAAAGATGATTACGGACGAATCGCGGCACAAACTGCGAAGCAAGTAATTGTACAGAAAATTCGAGAAGCTGAAAAAGTTTCTGTGCTTGCTGAGTACGGAGAAATCGAAGGAACAATTGTTTCAGGAACTGTTGAGCGAGTAGAGCGCGGAACTATCTTTGTTGATATGGGACGAGCAATCGGAATGCTTGCATATAATGAACAAATTCCAGGGGAGCGATACAAGCAAGGCGAGCGGATGCGAGCCTATCTCGTACGAGTAGAAGAAACTGCACGAGGAGTATTCTTGCGACTATCAAGATCTCATCCAAAATTCCTCGAAAAGCTTTTTGAAGCTGAAGTACCTGAAATCGCAGGAGGAACGGTTGAAGTAAAAGCTATTGCTCGAGAAGCAGGAATGCGATCAAAGATTGCAGTGTTTTCACACGACGAACATGTTGATCCGGTTGGTGCACTTGTTGGCCAACAAGGTGTACGAGTGCAGACCATTATGGCAGAGCTCCATGGAGAAAAAATTGATATTGTTGAATGGTCACCAGACACTGAAGAATTTATTCACGACGCACTATCTCCTGCAAAAGTTATTGAGGTTGAGCTTAATGAGCAAATGCAATCTGCAAAAATATTTGTAACAGAAGACCAACAATCACTTGCGATTGGTAAAGGAGGGCAAAATGCACGACTTGCTGCAAAACTTACTGGATGGAAAATCGACATTTCATCAATTGATGGGGATAAAGAAGTTGCTGATGAGAAAGTAGAGATTTCAGAAGAAAAAACTGAAGCGGTAGAGGCATCAGAGACACCCGTGGCGGAAGAAGCTCCTGAGGAAGCATCAGAGGCTGATGCAACAGAAGAGGCAACAGAAGAGGCTCCTGCAACAGAAAAAGTGGAGGACGAAAAATAATTAATAATTCTAAAAACAAACATATGGATCTTTGGCACGATGTAACAATTGGAGAAAAAGCACCTGAAGAATTTACAACTATCGTTGAGATTCCAAAGGGCTCAAGTAACAAATATGAAATTGATAAAGAAACTGGATTAATTGCGCTTGATCGAGCAAACTACTCATCAGCTCCCTACCCTTTTGACTATGGATTCGTTCCACAAACTCTTTGGGAAGATGGCGACCCGCTCGATATTGTCATCCTCAGTACGTTCCCACTTATGCCGGGAATTGTCGTCCGAGTACGACCAGTTGCAGTGATGCGAATGATTGATGGGGGTGAATCTGATTATAAAGTCTTTGCAGTACCTGTTGTAGATAAACGATGGGACGATGTACAAGACCTAAAAGATATCAACAAGCACTTCATCAAAGAAGTTGAGCACTTCTTTTTAACATATAAAGCACTTGATGGAAAAGGAACTATTGTTGAAATTAACGGAATTGGCGACAAAGCTGAAGCAATCGAAGCAGTGAAGAAGTCTATCACTCTCTACAACGAGAAGTTTAAGAAGTAGAAGCTATAAAATATTTGATTCTTTTGCTGTACAGATTTCAGGACTTCGAGTTTTAGAATTCGTAAGGGTTTTGTACCTTCGTATTTAATTCTTACGGAAATCTGTATTAAGTGAAGAAAGGGGCTGTACGCAACCTATTGATATACTATATAATGAAGAGTATTAGCAAATAAATAAATCATCATGAAATACTATATAATTGCATTAATGGTTCTGAGCGCCGCAAGTGCACACGCACAAGTCGAAATTCGAGTCGAGCAAAGGGAGGATGTACGGGTCCGACCAATTCCAGCTGAGGTGCGAACTGAAAAGCGGGCGGAGGTTCGTATCGATAATATAAAGGCAAATCGAGATGAATTTCAGATTGAAGCGAGAGTAGAAAAAAAAGATAGTGGCGTACGAACCCTACAAGACCGAGTTCGAACACTAACTGATATCAATACTGGCGGGGGAGAAATCTTAAACACCCAATTTAATATCGCACAAAGACTGAGGCTGGAAGGAGCGGGTCAGATACAGGTTCGCAAGGAAGAACGTAAAGAAAAAATACGAAACTTTATTTCAGAAAAAGGAGTAGTCTGGGCGGAGAAAAAAGTAATGCTGGGAGAAAAAAAGCTTGAGAAGGTTTCAGAGAAAACAAATGGAATCATTAGAAAACTCAGTGACGGAATTACAAAACTAGAAAGGACTGATGCGCGGATTCAAACCCTCATCACTGACGAGACTTCAGAAAATGTGGCTGTTGCACTTAATAATGCCCATGTTCTTCTAGAGGTAGCCCAATCATCAGTTGCAATAGTTAAAGTAGAACTGCGGGCTCAGATAGAGACAAAAGACGGAACCTCACTAGAGGCAATTAAATCACTCGTAGAAACTGCGCTCACTGATTTACGAGCCGCGTGGAGCGCGTACATAGAAGTGACTGCATTAGTAAAAGTAGACATTACACAAAATAATTAATATTTATGGAAAACACAAAAGAAATGCAAGGGAAAGAGAAATTTGATTTTGGTGCGATAAGTGGATCAGTAATTATAGTTGTACTACTACTTGTTGCTGGATGGTACTTCTACCAAGAGCTAGAGAAGATTAATGCTGACCTTGATGATGTAAATAAAGCTGGAATTACAAGCCCTCAAGACAACCGAGCGACACCAGATTCAATAAGTGATGATCTCTCAAGAAATCCGTTTGATGCGATTGAGCTAGAGCTGAATGAGATTGAGGTAGAGTTTGAGGTTTCAGGCGAGACGCAAGCTGAAGCAATAAATTAATTCCCGTACATGATGATTTTACAAAGCGCGCCCAAAGGGCGCGCTTTGTATTTGACTGACACCATATTCTTAATTTGCATTTCCCCCAAAAATAGTTAGACTGAACAGCACTATTCATTGCAATAACATCGAAACACATGACAACACCATACATAATCACAAAAGAAGAAAAGAAGGATGGTTCACAAATTGAACTTACCATTGAAGTAAAGAAGGAATCACTTGAAAAAGAACGCAGCTCTTCGATTAAAGAACTTGGTTCAGATATAGAACTTAAAGGATTTAGAAAAGGGAAAGCTCCGCAAGAACTCCTTATAAAAGAACTTGGTGAAGCTCAAATTTATGAACGGAGTGCATATCGTGTTATCAACGACATCTACATAGCACTCCTTGAAAAAGCTGATTACAATGTTATTACGCACCCTGAAATTTTAGTAACAAAGATAGCTCCAGGAAATGATCTTGAGTTCAAAATGATTTTAACAACAGCGCCTGAAACCACTCTTCCCGATTACAAAAAAATTGCGAAACTAGTAAAAAAAGAAGATGCGCTTGACCTGACTGAGAAAGAACTTGATGAGAACATCACAAAAATTCTCACGCAACATAGACAAATGCAAAAGCAAATGAAGCACTCTCATAAAGACGGTAAAGAATGTAAAGATTGTGAGGAGGAAGACAAGAATGCAGATAAAGATACATCTGATAAAGACTCTGTCAAAAAAGAAGGCAACCTTCCAGAGCTCACAAATGAACTGGTACAAAAATTTGGAGATTTTAAAACAGTAGATGATTTTAAAAAATCACTGACAGAATCTCTTACTCAAGAAAAAAAGAATCAGGCTCAGCAAAAACGACGAACAGAAATTATTGAAGGAATTATCAATGAAACAAAAGTTGATATTCCAGAAATTCTTGTCGAAGCTGAACTCGACAGAATGCTTGCACAACTAGAAACGGATATTTCACGAATGGGGATGAACAGAGAACAATACCTTCAAGCAATCAAAAAAACAGAAGATGATATTAAAAAAGAGTGGCGTAATGATGCTAAAAAAAGATCAATCATGAACCTCGTACTTCCAGAGATTGCCAAGGCTGAAAAGATTGTTCCAGAAAAAGATGATATTCAAAAAGAAATGGATCATATAAAAAAGAATCATATGAAAGATTCTAAGATTGACGACTTACAACTCCAGGTTTATGTTGCTAGCGTTATGACAAATGAAAAAGTATTTGAATATCTAGAAAATATCTAGTATCGAGTATCGAAATGTTTGATAGGGGTTTCAAAAATAAAACGCGGGGGCTTATTCAACAATTTGCTCTCGTTTTTTGATTATAAAAATTTTATTGCTGCAACAATAGCTGCTGTCTCAGTTCTCAAAACTGAAGTGTTGAGGTGCACAAATTTGGCGTGATACTTCCTAAAGAGAGCGATATCATTTTCATCCCAGCCACCCTCTGGTCCTATAAAAATATTTTGCATAACACTGCCTGCTACAGGTTTTTTATTTTCAGTTATAATTATTTTATCTACGTCGATACTTTTTAATTGACTTGTATCATTTATGTGAAAACAAAATATGTCGCCATTATTTTTCTCAAGAATACTTACGAGTGATAGAGGCTCTTCGATTGTGACTAACTGCATTTGCCCTGACTGCTCAATCGCTTCTCTACTAATCTTTTGTAATCGATCCAAAGAAATATTTTTTGTTGTTGTCCGGTGCGAAATAATTGGCACAACCTTCTTGATACCAAGCTCTGTTATTTTTTCTATCATCCACTCGAATCGATCTTTTTTTATAAGAGAAACATACAATGCAATATTTTTTGAAGATGCGTCGATAGCATCTACTCGTGTGTGTAAGAGTTTTACAAAGGATGCCACCACCGCTTTCCGATCAATAGACTCTATCTCTAGTTCATACTCACCTCCTGTTGCATGAAACCCTATAAAATGATCTCCCGTAGCATATCGAAGGACATTTTTGAACTGATTAACAAAGCCGCTGTCATCGATAATGATAGCTCCTTCGCCCCATTCCCCTTGGTATTCCTCAATATAAAATCTGTGTAACCTCATGTGTCACTACTATATAGAGTCTGTTCTTTTTTAGCAAGAATAAGGCAAACCTTTAATTGTATAACAAAGTAACTAAACTTTTCATAAAGAAAACATAAAGAGAATATGAAGAGAATATGAAGGGAAGATAAAATAATTATGAAGAAAGCGCTTGCAATACCACAAAACAATTAAAAGGCTCTTTTTACACCAATCCTTGTGCGTGCTATACTCACGACATTACTTGTTTAACAATACGAATAACCCTATGTTAATTCCAACAGTTATAGAAAAATCACAATTCGGCGAACGAGCATACGATATTTTTTCTCGTCTTTTACGAGATCATATTATTTTCCTTGGGGGGCCAATAGATGACTACACTGCAAACCTCATTATTGCTCAGCTTCTTTTCTTACAATCAGAAGACCCCAAGAAAGATATTAGCCTCTACATCAACTCTCCGGGAGGATCAGTTTCTGCAACTCTTGCAATGATTGATACTATCAACCATATCAAAAACGATGTCTCAACAGTGTGTGTAGGAATGGCAGCATCAGGTGGAGCATGGCTACTTTCAGCTGGAACAAAAGGGAAACGATTTGCACTCAAAAATTCTGAGGTTATGATTCACCAACCGCTTGGAGGGGCGTCGGGTCAAGCATCTGATATCGAGATTACCGCACAACACATTATCAAGACTCGAGACCGACTCGCAAAAATGATGTCAGAAAATACTGGTCAGAAAATTGATCAAATTAAAAAAGATATCGATCGAGACTTTTTCATGGGAGCAGATGAAGCAAAAAAATACGGGCTTATCGACAAGGTGATTTCGTAAATATAAGCGATAAAAAAATTAAAAAGGTGTGGGCAAATTCATATAGAAAGCCCACACCTTTTTAATTTTTTTGTCAGTTGCATTTTTCTAAATCGTAGGTAGTATGAAAAAATAATTACTCACCATATATGTCTTCAATATTAATTATCATACTTTTAGTAGCAATAGCCGCCGGAATAACAGGAGTTATCCTTGGTTGGTTTTTACGATTTGTCACCGCATTAGGTCGAAAAGGCTCAGCAGAGCTTGAGATCAAGGAAATGGTCCTTGAAGCTAGAGAGCAATCTGAAAAAATTCTTCGTGAAGCAGAGAAAGAAGCTCGTCGTGTTATTCGTGGAACAAAAGACGAGTTGCGCGATGATGAAGACAAGCTCCAGAAAATGGAAGATCGCCTTATCAAAAAGGAAGCTTTACTTGATAAAAGACAAGTCTCAATTGATAGCGAGGAGGAATTACTTAAAAAAGACAGATTAAAAAATGTCCTGCTTCAAAAAAAACTTACGGAGCTTAATGAGCAACGAAAGGACTCCCTTCAAAAAATAACAAAGCTGACTGATGATGAAGCACGTCAACAACTCCTTTCTATTATAGAAGAGGAAGCCGAAGAAGAACTTCTTGTGCGGACTCAAAAGCTTGAACGAACCTCGAAAGAGAAGATTGAAAATCGTGCAAAAAGAATTCTTGCTACTGCAATTCAACGAATGGCCAACCCTGTGCAAAATGACATTTTTTCAAATACAATTCATTTCACAGGAACAGACATGAAAGGAAAAATTATTGGGAAAGAGGGACGTAACATTAAAACTTTCGAAAAAGAAACTGGTGTCGAACTTGTTATCGACGAAACACCTGACACAATAACCATTTCTTCATTTGATCCGGTTCGTCGACATATTGCAACAGTTGCACTTGAACGACTCATCGAAGATGGACGGATTCAACCTGCAAAAATAGAACGCGAGGTTGAGAAAGCTCGAAAAGAAATTAACACCATCATGAAAGAAAAAGGTGAGGAAGCTGCTTTTGAAGCAAAAGTGTACAACCTTGATCCTCGTATTCTTCTCGTGCTTGGACGACTTTATTTTCGAAGTAGTTACGGTCAAAATGTACTGCAGCACTCTGTTGAGGTTGCACAGCTCTGCGGAATGATTGCGGAGGAGCTTGGTGCTGATGTGCAAGTAGCTCGTGCAGGTGGACTAGTTCACGATATTGGAAAGTCGGTTGATCACGAAGTATCAGGAACTCATGTTGAAATTGGTCGACGAATCCTCCAGAAATTTGGAGCATCAGAAAATATCATCAAAGCAATGCAATCTCATCATGATGAGTATCCATATGAAACTATCGAATCAATCATAGTTCAAGTCGGAGACTCAATTTCAGGTGGACGACCAGGTGCACGAAAAGACTCTGTGGAACACTATCTGAAACGGCTCGAGGAACTGGAAGCGGTGGCGACTGCACACGTAGGGGTTGAAAAAGCCTATGCACTACAAGCTGGTAGAGAGATTCGAATCTTTGTACAACCAGATGAGACAAGTGATTTAGAAGCTCGAACACTTGCACGAACAATCGCAAAAGAAATTGAAGAAGAGCTTCAGTATCCTGGTGAAATCAAGGTGACGGTGATTCGAGAGAATAAGATTACTGAATACGCGAGATAGTATATAGAAAAAAAGCTGAAACATTTAGATTACAGAAAAATATTAGGCAAAATAAAAAGCGCGCCGTACGGCGCGCTTTTTATTTTGCCAATTATTTTCCAGCAACCGCGTCCTTGAATGCCTTAGCAGCCTTGAACTTTGGTACTGTTGTAGCCTTAACCTGAATTGCCTCACCAGTTCGTGGGTTTCGAGCAGTTCGAGCAGCACGTTTTGCTGCAACGAAATTACCGAATCCTGCTACTGATACGTCTTCACCTTTTGAAAGATTAGCAACGATTGAATCAAAGACAGTTGATACTACTTCTTCAGCTTGAACTTTTGTTCCGCCTAGTACTTCTTGTACTTTTTCTACGAGAGCTTGTTTGTTCATGAAAATTTTTTGTTAACTTATAATGGCGTATAACCATAATAGGTATTATATACCAATACTTTTTGCAGGTACACTGTTGACATGTGGATTAGTATGTATGATAGATGCTTCATATTATGAAGCATCTATGTGATAAAAGAGCAATAAACATGTATAAACATATAATAAAAAGACGCCTTCGGCGTCTTGTGAGATATAGGAACTATTTAAGCCACCCACTCCTTATCTTCTGCAGTCCAAATGAGAAGATATCCCTCATCGAAACCACCACTCACTTTATGCTTTTCTACCCGCGTTTCATCAATCTGAATATCGTCACCACGACGAATTTCATTAAAGATGCACGATATTTCCGCAAGTGCAGTTCGCCACTCGGGACCAAACTTCTTCTCTCTTAAAAGCTTCTGATAAGGTTTATCAAAGCGCTTCATTAGAGTACTTCTCTGGCAACCTCCTACGCTCGGACGCACTTCCGTGACTGGAATAGAGCCTCCGTTTAGCGATACACATCGCTGCATAAGAGCAGCGATAACTTCCAGAACATCCGCAAGCTCTTCTCGCCAAGCATGAGTTCCGGTCTTTTCAACCAAAAGCTCATTATATTCTTCCTCTAGTTTCTGAAGAAGAGAATCGGTACGCTTACCGGGGCCAAGAATCAAATAACCGAAATCGATTCCTTTATCAGCAAGTTGATTAAGAACTTTGTCGCGAACAAGCTTGCCTTGCCCACCTTTGCCGTAAAAGGTTTTGATTGGTATTGTTTGCGCTATTGTTTGTGACGCTTCCACTTTCTTTTTTTGATTTTCTACTTGCTCTTCTTTTACTATTTCTGCTTTCATAATCTGCGGAAAACTATACCACAAAATATAATTAAAGCAAGCTTGCACTCATATTTTTCTCTTCATATTTCAGAAAAAAGTGAACATATTGGGCAATAAATTATGTGCGGGTGGGGAGAATCGAACTCCCGTCTACTGCTTGGAAGGCAGTCATTCTACCACTAAACTACACCCGCATTGGTAATGAATATAGCACAGTAGCAATGCCTATGCAATAATCCTGTCACGTCTTTACGTAGCTTACGATACTAGTATTTATTTAAAAATGATATACTTTCTTTATGCCTATCGTAATATTCTTTGCACAACGAATCCTTTTATTTCTACTTGCCCTACTTACATTTGCTGGCCTTTCTTCTGAAGAGCGTTATTTTGCTGTCGAACAGTCTTTTGCAATCGAGCAGGCTCGTAAGCCCGAAGTTGCAGAGATTCTTAATCAGGAGAATCCAAATATTATAAACAATACTCCGCCAACCAATATTGAATTAGATCTTGATTCTGTTCAAGAAGAAGAAATTCAACTGAGCGAGCGACCATCTGATTTTATAGATAGTTTTGGCAAAAGCTTTAACGACCTAAAGAACGGAATTGGAAATAAGTTGGGTGGTGATTCCGATTCAGAAACCACAATAACACCAACACTTAAAAATCCTGCAACACCAACAGCAAACCCTGTACCCAAAAGTACCACATCGTCTCAGGCTGAAACTATCGAGCAACCAAAGCAAGCAGCAATTGGTGATTCCCCACGAGATGCTGTACTTAATGTTATCTGTCTTGAGAGAGATGGTCGTTCACTTTCTCTCACCACAGGATCTGCCGTTATTATAAGTAAGAGCGGTTACGTACTCACAAACGCGCATGTTGCTCAATTCATGCTTAACCAGAATCAATCAAATATTGACTGTGAGCTCAAGCACTCGGAACACAGTAGCATGAATTTTCGCGCAACAGTGCAATATATTCCAGATGAATGGAAGAGTGGCACGAGAAAAAAAACCACAACAGGAACTGGTGAGCACGATTATGCAATCTTAAAAATTGTAGGTCCTGGACCTAGTGGGATTATGCTGAGTCAATTCCCTTTTATTTCTCCGCAAACCAATAACAAATATATAGAGGTAGGTAACGATATTCTCCTTATTGCATACCCTGGGAAAAATACTGGCAACTTTGATATAGATGGAAGTCTTCCTATCATAAGCGATGTTTCTTTCATTCAAGATGTGTTTACGTTTGGAACCACCTCACCTGATGTATTCTCATCAGGAGTAAGCCCTGTCGCAAAGCAAGGCTCATCTGGTGGAGCGGTGATAGACGAAGGAAAGCTTCTCGGAATTATCGTAACGACAAACCAAACTCCCACGGGAACTGTTCTTAACGCTATTTCGCTAGATTATATTGATCGAAACCTCAAGGAGGCAGGTTTGTCTCTTTCGCAGTTTAAATAGAATTCTCGCGCATAATTTTCGCAACCGCATCAATATTATCATCGAGCGATAGCTTATTCTTTTTTGTGTGACCACATGACCGACATTCATGCACCACATTCATACCATCGTGCTCTTGCTCAAAGGCTGACGGCTTCATGAGACCACCGCATCCTGCCTCCCTATCTCCTGGATCATTATCAACATGTTTACTCCACAGGCACTGCGCGCAATGATTTGTAAAACCATCTCCTTCTATATGAGCTGTGCAATTTTCACATGTAAAATTTTCTACTTTTTTGATGAATGACATATATGAGTAATCTATTATATAAAATGAATCAAGTCGAGCTGCAATACTCACAAACTATCGCTGTAGCGGATTCCAGTATGTTTCTGAGATACCAGCCTCTGCAATTTTCTTAAAGGCCTCGAAAGGAATACTTGTTGCCACAACGCCACCTTCATTAAGCCCCCCGTTTTGCAACGTGTTTGTTGCGCGGTCATAGTACCACTGCTCCACCTCTGGCAACACCCCTTCTCCTGAGAGATATCGCTCCGGATGATGAGTATCTTTTTTATTCATCATGAGTTCTGATTTTCGCACGAGCGCAACAAGCGAGCGAATATCAATATTCTTAAGTGGTCGTGTAATAATATTTGTATGCCCTGAAGCTCGTCGTTGCACCACAATATCATATCGCCCTCCAATAGATGACCGAAGATAGCCGGGCAAACTCGCTTCGTCAGATTCCACAAAAACAATATCTACTTTTTTCTTCCGCTGCTTTGCCTTGGCTTCTGATATTTTATTCTCACTTTTGAGTTGGTCCACAAGCTGCGGCAAATATTCGTTTCTTTTTCGCTCCTCTTCATAATGTGCTTTATAGAGTGGTGTGATTGATTTTGCAATATACGCCGGTGTGTCGGCATGAACTTTATTAAAAGCAGTCAAAAGTCCAGAGAGACCAAACGCCTTATCTAACATGTCAGTCGAGATAGTTCCCTTCCCGTGAAAATCATCACGCTCTACGTACGCAGATAATTTATCAAGCGAAGGATTATTTTTTTGTTGTACAAAAACTTTTACTAATTCAGTAAGTGTGGTTTGTGTTTCTTGTGTGTGATGATCAAGTAGTCCACCAATGCAATCGAGTTGCATAGTCCCCTCTTTCATAGCATCCCAAAATGAGTTTTGAGGTTTTGGATTAATTTCTACTGCATAGTCTGGTGAAATTGTGTAGCCCGCTTGTGAACCAAATTCCTGTAAAAGAAAAATACTTGCGACAGTATCTGGTTGCATTCTCGTCGGTACCACAAAAGAAGAAATTGTTGTAACGATTTCATTGTTGTGAATTATTTTTGGCTTCAGTGTCAAAAGATCGTTTGATGACCGGATTCCAATTCCTGCATGAGCTTCACCCTCAGGAGTTCGCGTCGCGAGAGTAACATGCCAGTACGGTTTAGTTTTTGTCTGCAATACAGTATCTACCTCTTTACGCAGATTACTCAATCCAACACTTGAACACTCTGCCACAAGAGAGAATCGATAATCATCCGGAGCATATTCTTTTTCAACAAATAAAACATTGCCACTAGAGTTAACTGAGTTATTTGAGTTACCTGAGTTACCTGAGTTACCTGAGTTACCTGAGTTACCTGAGTTACCTGAGTTATCCGCAGAATACTTTTGTATAAGTGATTCAATCTTTTCAATCATTTGCTGATTTTCAACAATATTTTTACCTTCTTGAAAACCAACAACCGTTATATGAAACTCATCTTTTATGTGAAATTGGTTTTCCTTAATGAAGTGACCGCAGTCATAGGCATTTACGTCGAAACCTTCGGCAACATTTGCCATAATAGTTCCCTTCTCTTTATTAAAATTAATGGATGCAATATGGAACTTTTTCATAAAATAATAATACCACAGACAAAAAGAAAAGGCCTCGTCACACTATACGCTGGAATGCGTATGAGCGACGAGGACCCTGAGTTGTTGTGGTTATTTTTGTGGGATAACCTTGACCCATCCGGCACCGAAAAACGGAACCGATGAACGTGTGTTGTTGTTGGGGTGCGTATGTTGCACCTCAACAACTTGACCTCTTTCGAGGCCACCTGAGCGACCGAGGCTTTTGCCTCGAATCGTGATGGCCTGACCGTCCCACCGGATTCCGGTGTACTGGTCTTGGCGGATACTCGGAAGACTAATGAGGATCTGACCCTCCTTGAGCTTCTCAGTGTCCAGAATCTGAGGGCTCCACTCTTCAAGGAGTGGAAGACCGAGCTTTTGATCTCTTGGATCCCAGATTTTTCGCATGCGGAGTTCATCCGCAAGCGATTTGAGTCCTCCATGTTCGACGAGCTCCAATTCTGGGAATCGGACCGAACGACCACCACCTTCCTTGATGCGAAGGTGTGGAAACGATTGGTACGTCAAATTCTTGAGTACGCAGATGGTTTCACCATCTCGTATTAGAAGTGCGACGCAGACAGTTATGACTCCAAAGTCCGTGCGTGCGATGCACGCGTAGAGATGGTTGGTGGCTGGGTCCAGGAACGTTTTGCTTCCTCCACCACGCTGCTGCTGAGCAGTGCGTTGGAAAAGGATTTCCTTTTCAAAGGTCTTTCCTCGCAAAACGTCAATCGTCCCGTCTTTTTTCTTCGAGAAGAAGAATGCTGGGTTGTCATCGCGGGAGTAATCTCCCGAAAAAGACAGCTCGAGGTGGTAACCTTGAGTGTCGTTGTGGTTATGCATTCCTGCATAACCGTCATTTTCAAGAATAAGCTGCATGAGCTTATTCTGATTGTTGCGTGCAGAAACGCGCGCAACAATTCCAGGAAGGATCTCGATTTCGGTTTCGGTTCTTGCCACAGGTGTGGCCGATTCGGTTATCATGGTGTTGTTTTGTGTTGTTTTGTTTGGTTTTGAGGGCGATTCACATCTGTGTGAACCGCTTACTACTGCGAAACACTATAGCACAAACAAAGTAAAAGTCAATGGTTTCATTGACTTTTACTTGTATCTATTTCCTTGTCGGAGTGCCGGGATTCGAACCCGGAGTCACTCGCTCCCAAAGCGAGCATGTTAGCCGTTACACCACACTCCGATTAGGCGATAATACCACATAAAACCTACATATCAAACAATATTAATGTTTTTTGTAATGTAATACTGGAGCAAATTATACGAATCATCCATAAATATAGATATTCCATGACATTCAAAATATTGCTCACCTATTCCCTTCTCTACTAAATAGAGATCAATGACTCTCGCAAGACTTTTAAGCTTTTTACTCGATATATTATATTCGGGTAAATATACATCAGATGTTCCATGTGAAACATCAAATCCTGCAACAATATGAGTTTTTACCTCAAAAAAGTAAACGATTCCATCTCTTTGAGAAATAATGTCTATTTCTCCCATTTTATGCAAGAAATTCCTCTCTATTATCGTGTAGCCGTTTGATAGCAATATCTGAGTGGCTATTTCCTCTCCGACATTACCTAATCGGCGACTTTTTGAATACTTCATATATTCAAGATATCAGAGCAATATAAACTCTATATAAAGTACAATGCGCTTTATATACGCCCTATAAAAAGATGTGTCGGAGACGTAAGGGACAGATTTACCTAAAAGTTATACACATATACACAGGGTTATCCACAGAAATTGCCTTATTATGGGTCTTTTTTGCTAAAATATGCTATTTATACACAAAAAATGACTTTTATGTGGAAAATTGTACATATAAAAATATCACACATTATAATATGTCTTTTATGATAAAAGACGTAATGTGCGAGTAGGGAGAATCGAACTCCCGTCTGATCCTTGGCAAGGACCTATTCTACCACTAAACTATACTCGCAAGTGGCAGCTTCTTAGATCTGACGCTCAGATACATAAGCTTCCATGTGCACTCGGAGGGACTCGAACCCCCAACCCCCGGTTCCGAAGACCGGTGCTCTATCCATTAAGCTACGAGTGCAATGAGCTATATAATACTTCATTTTCAAGATTTGCCAAGTGTATCATGCGTGCTAGTATTGATTCGTGATTACATCTATCCCTCAGGAGGTTCAAAACGTGTCATTACAGCTTGAAAAGGCTGGTTATACAGCATATCTCGTTGGTGGCTGTGTTCGTGATCTCATCATGAAACGAGAACCTAAGGATTGGGATTTGACTACAAACGCAACTCCCGAACAAATTCTTGAGGTCTTCCCTGACTCTTTCTATGAAAACACATTCGGCACCGTTGGCGTAAAGACTCGAAGTGATGACCCTCGAACAACAGTTGTCGAAGTGACACCATATCGAATCGAAGGAACATATTCTGATAACAGACATCCAGATACCGTGTCCTTTGGGCAAAAACTGGATGAAGATCTCGAACGAAGAGACTTCACTATCAATGCGATAGCCTATTCTGTTTCACGTGAAACATTAATTGATGTTTTTCAAGGCCAAGAAGCACTCAAAAGTAAAGTTATTCAGTCTGTGGGTGATGCAAACAAACGATTTCAGGAAGATGCTCTCCGCATGCTTCGAGCTATCAGATTCTCTGCAGAGCTCAATTTTGCTATGTCTCACGATGTTTTATCAGCCATAACAGCTAACAAGGATCTGCTAGATAGTGTTTCACGTGAAAGGGTTCGAGATGAATTCGTCAAAATCCTTATGTCACCAAATCCTATGGTTGCAATGAGTATGCTTGAGAAACTAGGCATTTTACATATTATTTCTCCTATTTTTCTCGAATCAGTGGGCGTGGAGCAAAACAAGCAAGCACATAAATACACTGTTTGGGAGCATTTACTACGATCTATGCAGCACGCAGCGGATAAAGGATATCCATTAGAGGTAAGAATGGCTGCGCTTTTTCACGATATCGCAAAACCACGTACCAAAGAGGAGAATGGTGGTAAAACAAGCTTTTATAATCACGAAGTAGTAGGTGCAACTCTTACAAAAGGAATACTGGAAGACTTGAACTTTTCACGTGAAACAATCAAAAGTGTTATTAAGTTCGTTCGGTGGCACATGTTTTTCTCAGATACTGAGGAAATAACGCTTTCAGCCGTACGGAGACTCATTGCAAAGGTTGGAAAAGAACGTATTTGGGATCTTATAAACCTACGAATATGCGACAGAATAGGGAGCGGACGACCAAAGGAGGAGCCGTATAGACTACGAAAGTTCAAAGCAATGATTGACGAGGTAATTGAAGACCCAATCTCAGTAGCAATGCTCAAAATAGACGGAAATACCATAATGCAGGAGTTACACGTGAAACCAAGTAGGGAAATAGGGTATTTGTTACACGCACTTCTAGAGGAGGTTATCGAGGATCCAGCCAAAAACACACCTGAAACACTACTGGAGAGAACAAAAGTTTTACTTGAACTACCAGCAATTGAACTCCGGAAGCTCGGAGAAATGGGAAAAGAAAGGCTCGATGAGGAAGAAGAGGGTAGAATTAAGAAAATACAGGATAAAAACCACGTTTAGAACGTGGTTTTTATATGCATTGAAGTAAATAATGTTACTCGTGAAACACATTTCACGTGAAACGTATATTTTTTATAGAAATGAGAAAACCGCCTGCAATGAGTGGCGAGATCCGAGGGTGGATGAGCCTTGCTGGCGGTTTAGAAAAGAAAGAAACCTTTTTATTATTTTTGTGTATGTTTGTTTGAAGAGAATACTGGCAAACTTTTAGTGATGGAGCACATTGCTTCACTAACTTAAAAAATGCGAAATGTAAGGCGAGTAGAGGAAGTGGATGAAACCAAATCAATCTTTTTATTTAGCTTCGTAGTAGCAACACTATCGTTCGATGACAACTACTATCTACTTTGTTAAAAACTTACCAAAATTCTAGTTCAAACATTCATTTGATGTTTAAAGAGCTTTAAGGAACTGTCGTAAGGACACTGATGCATCACTTACCCTCCTATAGTATAGTCCTTTATAAAGGACAGGTAAAGGACATTATGTATTACTTCTGGGGATAACTTTTATTTTTTATTGAAAATCTATTTGAAGAGTAGTAGGTGAGTGATCCGATCCATAAATCTGGTCGTCGATATCAGCATCAACTACAGACCCCAGTAATTCTTCACTTATAAAAAAATAATCAATTCTCCAACCAACATTCCTTTCGCGTGCTCGTGTTTTCATATCCCAATATGAATATCGATCGATTTCTTCTGGATGTGCAAGCCGAAAAGTATCATAGTATCCTGCTTCAACAACATCATCAATCCACGCTCGCTCATCGGGCAAAAAACCAGTATTACCAGTGTTTTCTTTGGGTCGCGCTAAATCAATTTCAGTATGTGCAGTGTTCACATCTCCGCAGAAAATAACATTTTTTCCTTCATTTCGATAAGAATTTATTTTTTCTAAAAACGCACGGTAGTATCTAAACTTATAGTCCAATCTCTCAGGACCCCCACCACCATTAGGGAAGTAACAATTAAGCAACACCCAGTCACCGAAGTCAAGTATGAGAAGTCGACCCTCTTGATCGAGCTCCTCAATTCCTAAACCATACTCAACAGAAAGGGGTTCTTCTTTTGTTAAAACCGCAACACCACTGTAACCCTTGCGAGCCTTTGAGGATGAGAAGTAGGAAAAATATCCTTCGGCATTTGCGAGTGCTTCGGGGACCTGTTTGGCTTCAGCTTTTATCTCTTGCATACAAAAAATATCGGCTTGTTGTTCAAAAAAGTAATCAGACGCACCTTTTTTGTGCCATGCACGAACACCGTTCACATTCCAAGAAATAAGCTTCTTCACTTCATTCATAACTCAATTGTATCACATGAAACATCTTCAAAAACACTATTAAAAAGAGCTACTTATAGAATTATGTTATTTATCAACAATTAACATGCGTATAGTTATGATATTTTTCTGTCTTTTGAGTGGAAATTCTTGTGAATATCATGAAGATGTTTGTCGGTTACATGAGTGTATACTTGGGTTGTAGTGATATTTGCGTGTCCGAGCAGTGCCTGCACGGAACGCAAATCAGCACCGTTTGAAAGTAAATCTGTTGCAAAACAGTGCCGAATAACATGGGGAGTGACTTTTTTGGTAATTCCAGCGATTATAGCGTATTTTTTGACGATTCTCTCAATAGAGCGTCTATCTAAACCCTTTAAACCGCCATTATCCTTTATCTTCTCTCCCGAAACCTTCACAAAAAGGGCGTCGCAAAAGTCTTTACGCAAACTTAGGTATTCTTGGACTGCTTTTTTGGCCTCTGGAGAAATAAAGACAACACGTACTTTTCCACCTTTTCCGCGAATGGAGAACTCATCCCGAGTTAAATCGAGATCTCGAGTGAGAGAACAGAGCTCAGAAACACGCAAACCTGTTGAAAACAATAGCTCTAATATAGATTTTCCACGCCATTTTGCTTCAGGATTCTTTTCTTGTGCGGGAGCATCAAGTAATCGATAGAGCTCATTGTGTGAAATAATATCAATATGCCGCTGTTCAAGCTTTGCAAGTTCAATCTGATCTGCAGCGAGTGTCTGAATGCTTCGCTTTGTGAGATATTTCAGAAAAACACGAAGTGCTATCAAATAGTAGTTTTGGGTCCGTTTTTTCATTGTTTCACCTGTTTGACGGTTATTTCCTGCTGATTGGCGATTGAGCCAGAGCCGAAATTCACGAACTGCGTCGTTTGTAATTCCAGAAGGAGATGTGATTTTGGTATGATCTATGAAAACATCAAGGTAATGCTCATAATTCTCGATTGTTCGGATTGCACGACCTTTCTCAATCTCCATATATTCAAGAAATTCTCTCTTGAGACGCATGATTTCGGAAATATTTCCTTTTTCTTGATTTTCTGTATCTTTTTGAGAATTGTGCGACATATAAGTAGTATACCAACATACAGTAAATAAGTAATCTATCGTTGCAAATAAAAAAGCGAGATAGTCGCGTATAAGCCTCGAGACACTTGCAATTTCCAAGATATGTGCTAAAATCTAGCCACTATGTTAACAAAAGAAGCAAAAACAAAAACAATTGAAGGCGTACGAACACATAAAACTGATACTGGTTCACCAGAAGTTCAAGTTTCACTCCTTTCACAACGTATCGACGAACTTGCTGGTCACCTTAAAACTCACCAAAAAGATAATCACTCACGAAGAGGATTACTCGCAATGGTAGCTGACAGACGATCAATTCTTTCATACCTCAAGAAAACAAGTGAGGTTCGGTACGTAAAGCTTGTTAAAAAGCTAGGTCTCAAGCAAAAATAAATATATAAAACCTTTAAGATAGCTCGAAGCTTCGGCCGACAGACATTTAAAAAGGTTTTTTATTTACTTTCTAGGAAGAACATAATCTTTTGTACACACATAGTTTAATTATTTTTTATACTTTAGTAGTACAATACACATATGGCAATTATTAAACACAAAGAACAACGTGTAGGAGTTTTTATTGACACACAAAACCTATACCACAGTGCGAAAAATTTATATCAACGAAAGGTCAACTTTGGAAAGGTGGTGGAAGATGCAGTTGGAGGACGTTCACTTATTCGAGCTCTCGCATACGTAATCACCTCAGAAAGCGGTGAGGAGCAAAACTTTTTTGATGCACTTACAAAAACTGGAATTGAAACAAAAACAAAAGATCTTATCATTTTTTCAAGTGGCTCAAAAAAAGGGGATTGGGATGTAGGTCTTGCAGTAGATGCTATTACTATGGCACCCAAACTGGACACGGTTATTTTAATAACAGGAGATGGGGACTTTAAACCCCTTATTGAATATTTGCAAACAAACCAAGGGTGTCAGGTTGAAGTAATCTCTTTTGGACGATCTTCATCACACCTTGTGAAAGAAGCGGCCGACGACTTTGTTGACCTCGACAAAGAACCTCACAAATATCTTATTGGTTATCGACAGCAGAAGTCTCGTCCAGTAAAAAAACAACAACCGGAGCAACGAAAACAACAAAATCGACAGCAGAAGTCTCGTCCAGTAAAAAAGATCACAAAGAAAGTTGAGAATCAAATAATTCGAGAACCAAAAGAAGATGCTGCAAAGTAAATCCTGAGCAACTTTATCTAAATTTGATATACTTGTGTCAGCATGTCAGACACAAATCCACAAAACAATCCGGAAAATATTCCGGGTAACGAAGATACCGCAAATAACACAAGCTCCACAGAGACTGGTGGTTCAGAGAAAATTTCTATTCCTAGGCTTCGTACGTTTAGCGATGACCTACAGTCAGCAGTACGGAGTGGAAACTTTTCCCAGGCAAACATGGTTATGGCTGAAAAAAAGCGGGCTCGTGAAAGAGGGGAGAAGGTTGATACGACCGACTCAAGTGGTAATAAAACAAAGAATGTAGGACTTACTATTGGCTACGTGTTCGTTATTCTGCTTTTTATTGCAGGGGGTGTAGGAATATTTATTTTTTTTCAGTCAAACAATGCTGCAGTAAAAAGTACTTCTCCTCAAACAAACACACCTTCTGGATTTCTTGCTATGGCACCAAACCTGCAACTACTTTTAGAAGAGTCTGATAACAAACCTCAAATTATAACGAAAATGGAAGAGGTTTTGGCAAAAGTGGGAGCTGAAGATTTCACGAGAATAAATCCTACAAATCTTATTATTAATGATAACAAGAGGGCAGATACACCTATTTCTTTAGAAGATTTATTCGAAAGACTTCTGATATCTGACGATGGTTTTGCGAGGCTAACAAGCAAGTATACATATGGTGTACACAAAGGCGAACACTCTTTTCTACTAGTACAGCTGGATGATCCTATCGAATCATATGCGAGGCTTTTCTCCTGGGAAGGTCGTATGCAAACTGACCTACTACCCTTTTTTCCTGGACTCAATGAGGAAAAAGAAATTGTAGTAGAAGAAAGTGTACCAGAAGTAACAACAGCGATACTTGATGCAGTACCTGATGCAACTACGGCGATACCTGGAAATCAGCCGATTGAAACAGGTGCAACGCTCACACCGGAGCCGGAGATGATTCAACAGTCGTCTACGCCGGAGCCGGAGATGCGTTTTATATACAACCCTCGGGCTGCGCAATTTAGCGACGGAGTATTTTTTAACTTTGAAGGGCGTGTTGTGCGGGATTCAAATAATAAAGTGCGCCTCGTATATGCACTTATTACAAAAAATCTCCTTGTAATAACATCTAACCCAGAAACACTTCGAGCAATTTCGGTTGAACTTAAAAATACAACTATTGTGCGTTAGAAAAAAATGATACAATTACCGTATGAACACAACACTGACTACAGAACTAAAATTAAAACTTGATGAAGAGAAAATAAATCTTGAAAAAGAGCTTTCAACAATAGGAAGAATAAATCCCGACAGTCCAACCGATTGGGAAGCACGGCCAGAGGATGTTTCGGGAATTTCTCAAGCCGATTCAAACAGTAGAGCTGACCACATTGAAGACTATGAAAATAATGTTGCAATTGTTAATCAACTCGAGGCTCGACTCAATAACATAAAAGATGCTTTGGAGCGAATTGAGAAAGGCACATACGGATCCTGCTCTGTTGATGGAAAAGAGATAGAGGAAAAAAGACTTATGGCAAACCCAGCGGCGAATACTTGCATAGAGCATATGAATCAAAAATAAACGCCCTTCGGGCGTTTTTATTTTGATTTTAAGTGCATATGATATTTTGTATTCATGTCACAAAACAATGTCATATGCGGGCAAGTACAAGGTATAGATATACAAAAGGTTTACGTAGAAATTGACATATCACCAGGACTACATAATTTTAAAATTGTAGGACTTGCAAGTAAGTCTGTTGATGAAGCAAAGGAACGCATTAGCTCAGCAATTAAAAGGCTTGGGTACGCATCTCCCAAGCATTCTAATAAGAAGACCATCGTATCTCTTACACCTGCAGACGTTCCTAAAAAAGGAGCGCATTTTGACGCAGCAATTGCAATAAACTATCTCATTACTACGAAACAAATATCTAAGCCCAACAACGAAAGCCTTATTCTTGGTGAACTTTCTTTTGATGGATCATTGTCAGCAACGAGTGCGTGTACAGCAATCGCCTTACAATCCCAAAAACTAAATATTGAAAGAATTTTTTTACCGCCTGGAGAATATTCTGAAATTTTAGAAAGCATACCAATAGAAAAAGTTTTTTGCAGCTCACTTAAGGAGATTATAGAACATATGAGTATTTCAAAAAAAGAAATAGTAAAGATAGAAGAATCAAAAACAAGTAAGAGTAATAAAAGAAAGAAACCTAAGAAGGAATATATAATAGATTCAATCCATGGAAATTCTGACACTAAAAGAGCAATTCTCATATCGCTCGCGGGAGGGCACCACCTTTCAATGTGTGGTGTTCCTGGGACAGGTAAAACTTTGCTCGCAAAAAGCGCAGCACAACTACTTCCGAAACTTAGCCTTGAGGATGCAATCATATCGAGCACACTCTATGCTATAAAAAATACAAATAAAGACGCTTTTACACCACCTTTCAGGAATCCACATCAACATACCCCGATAAAATCATTTGTGGGTGGTGGTACAACTTTTTCACCTGGTGAAATATCATTAGCACACAAAGGGATTTTGTTTCTTGATGAATTCCTAGAATTTAAAAGGGAGATTATCGAAGGACTGCGCCACGCAATCGAATCGCAAAAAATAATAATTCAGCGTACCAACTACCACACTGAGTGTCCGTGTGATTTCATACTCATAACAGCACACAACCCATGCCCCTGTGGATACAAAGATTCTTCTGTTCGCGAATGCACATGTACAGCATACAATATAAACACATATCTTAAAAAACTTTCTGGACCTGTAGTCGACAGAATTGATTTACATACATATCTTGAACGAGTAGATTATGAAAAACTCTCTTCTCATAAAAATATTACTAATAAAAAAGAAAGTGGTGCGTATTTCGCAAAAATAATTACAATTGTTCGCAGACTTCAAACCAAAAGGCAATTAAAACTAAATGCGTCTCTTGAACATAGCGAAATTAAGTGCGTGCAACGAAGAATGACTATTGATGCACAAAAGTATCTACTTTCAGTGGCAAAAAAGTTTTCAATATCAGCACGAGGATATCATTCCCTAATTAAGGTTGCGCAGACCATTGCTGACATAGAACATATAGTATTACTAGAAAAAAGTAGAGAAAGTAATTGCACAAAAGAAAAAGATACTTACAATGAAGTATCTATATCAAAAAAATCTATACAGGAAGCGCTCTATTTTAGACTACAGAACAACTAGAAAGGGTTTGTTCCTCCTCGAACCTCAAAGTGGAGGTGCGAACCAGTTGATTTACCAGTACTTCCAACATACCCAATTACTTCACCTTGGGAGACTAATTCTCCCGAAGTTACCGCGAGTGAGCTCGCATGAGCATAAAGAGTCTGTGTTCCATTTTTATGCTTGATTACTACATAGTTACCATACCCACCATTCCAGCCGCCAGATCGAGCAACCATAACAGTTCCTGTTGCTGCTGCATAAATAGGAGTACCAGTTTTCGCTCCAATATCAACAGCGTTGTATCCGTGGATTCCCTGTGTTTTTACACCACCTCCAACTGGCCAAACAAAGTATCCTGACGTACTCACACCAGAAGATTTCCCTGTGGGAGACTTAACAGCAGAAGGAGACTTTGCGGTTGGTTCGGCATCTGGAATAATCACCTCTTCGCCAATAACTAGTTTTCCATCAAAGATTGCATTGAAGTCGGCAATCTCCTCTGCATGAGCATTATATTTCTTTGCAAGTGAGTCGACAGTATCGTTTTTTGTAACTATGTGTTTTACTCCAGTCACAGGAAGAATAACAAGTGTTTGACCTGGAGTAATTCCCCCATCAATATCATTTGCCCACCGAATAGTATTGGTTGAAACACTAAACATGTTTGCGATTTGAGAAAGAGAATCTCCCTCGCGAACTTCATACACACTAATGTGTCCAGTCTGAGCCTTTGCAATTACTGGATTTTCTCCGTATTCACCAGCAGTTGAAGCAACGAGTGCACTATTATCTTCCAGAACGATTTCGGCACCTCCGCGCGCAGGATTTTTATCTGGACTCATTGTCGACTCTAATAGGGAAATATTATCGAGTGTTTGAACTGCCTTCGCTTGTGAAGGATTTATCTTTGATTTGGTAAAGAAAGAAAAAATTCCGCCGTAGGCAAAGCTAGGGGATATGGTGACGCTAGCTGCAAATACTGCAGCAAATAACAAGCGCCCAGATATGTTCATAAGATGGGTCCGCGTGGAACCGTCAAAATCTTGTTGCTTCGATAAAATAAGCCGAAAATGTGAGGATGTTCAATCGTAACTGTCTTTTCTGGATTTCCTAACTTTGTAAGTTTAGGTCATTAAGAGGCTGTCGTCAATGTACTTTTTAAGTCTTTTGTTGTGCAATAATTACTCAATAAACACTTTTCGAATATGCTATAGTACTGCAATGACAACACTTGTTACTGGCCTTAATGGTCCTCAAAAAGAAGCGGTTTTGGCGACAGAAGGACCACTTTTAGTGCTCGCCGGTGCAGGGTCTGGAAAAACTCGTGTTCTAACTCATCGAATAGCGCATATCATTGAAAAAGGTGTTGCTCCGGCGAGTATTCTCGCAATCACTTTTACCAACAAGGCTGCAAAAGAGATGAAAAATCGACTCATTGACATTATAAAGAACACACCCTCAATCAATCGGCCAATTTCAGAGTACGAAGTACCTTTTGTGAGTACATTTCATGCACTTGGTGTCTATATTATGAGAAATGAATATAAACACCTTGGAGTGCTCAAGCAATTCACAATCCTCGACCGAGGGGACATGAAACGAATTATTAAAAAAGCCCTCGTTGAGGCGCAATATGACCCAAAGCAATACGATCCAGGAAAAGTGATTAGCGCTATTTCAAAACATAAATCTGATGGAAAAAATCCTGGAATGCTTCTTAACTCATCATCAACAGATTTTTGGGAGTCATTAGTTGCTGAGGTTTGGGAAAAATACGAAGTTATCAAAAAAAGTGAGAATGCATATGATTTTGACGATCTTTTATTGGTGCCACTTGAACTTCTTAAAAAAAACGAGGGTGTGCGAGCAAAGTATCAGACGATGTGGTCATATATTCACATTGATGAGTATCAAGACACGAACTCAGTGCAATACGAACTCGCTAAAATTATTGCAGCTCCGCAAAACAACATTTGCGTAGTGGGAGATGCTGACCAAAACATCTACAGTTGGCGTGGAGCAACAATCGAGCATATTCTTAATTTTGAAAACGAATATCCTGATTCTCAAATGATTATTCTTGAAGAAAATTATCGTTCAACCCAAACAATTTTGAGTGCAGCAAATGATGTTATTGCAAAAAACGTCAATCGAAAGGAGAAAATATCTTTTACAAAAAACGGAGAAGGGGAACGAATCACGGTCTACGGTTCGTTTGATGAAAAAGAAGAGGCGCGATATATCGCTGATGAAATTCGAGGACTACAAAAAGAAAAAGTTGCTCTAGACTCAATTGCTATCTTATACCGAGCAAACTTTCAATCGAGAGTACTCGAAGAAACAATGCTTCGCAAAAGTATTCCGTATCAGGTGCTTGGAACAAAATTCTTTGAAAGAAAGGAGGTGAAGGAAGTGCTTGCATATATTCACTGCGCCCTTAATCCACAAGCCGCAGGCGCGCTGGAGCGCGCCACCGCCAACCCACCACGAGGTATTGGAAAGGTAACTCTCGCAAAGATGGCTGACGGTTCCCACATCACACTCAAAGGAAAGGCTCGTATGAGTGTTGATGGTTTTTATACCCTTTGTGCAAAAATAAAAAATAAAATTGAAACAGCGCCACTAAAAGATGCTATCTCATTTATTATTAAAGAATCAGGTCTTGAAGAAAACTACCGTAAAGCAACCGACGGAGAAGAGCGAATCGAAAACATGAGAGAACTCATCTCACTTTCTGAAAAATACACACACCTCGAATCACTCGAGGCAGCAGAAAAACTTCTCGAGGAAGCAACACTCGCATCTGATCAGGACGAACTCAATGAACAAATTCCCGGGGTAAAGCTCATGACGATTCACGCATCGAAGGGTCTGGAGTTCGATTACGTTTTTATCACAGGACTTGAGGAAGGACTCTTTCCACATGAACGGCGCGACAATAATCCGGGACATGATGATGAAGAAGAGCGACGTCTCTTTTATGTAGCAATCACCCGAGCAGGGAAGAAACTCTATCTCACATACGCACAGATGCGAACCCTTTTTGGACAAACAAACATCAGCACACCCTCGTCGTTCCTTTCTGATATCAGCAATGACTATTGTGAATCAGTATACGAAGACACGCCAGATGAGGGAAAACCCTCGAGTGCAAGTAGTATTTTCATGGATTTTTAGGTAGACTTCGCCTATATGTGGAAACATAAAAAACAATTTGGTCAGCATTTTCTGACAGACAATCATGCAATACACACCATGTGTGATGCGAGCAACATTCAGGAAGAGGATGTTGTTCTTGAGATTGGACCGGGTCAAGGAGTTCTTACTTCTGTTCTCCTTGAGCGCGGGGCAACAGTATACGCAATCGAAAAAGATAATGATCTTATCCCAGTACTTGAAGAAAAATTCATGGTAGCACTTGCAAGCAAAAAACTTATTATCGTGCACAAAGACATTCGAGATGTTGTTGCGGAAGACTTACCGCAAATTAGATATAAGCTTGTTGCAAATATTCCCTACTACATTACTGGGGAAATAATCCGAACTTTTCTTACAGCCGAAAACCATCCAACATCCATAACCCTCCTTGTGCAAGAGGAGGTTGCACGCCGTATTTGCTCAACCGAAGACGGAAATCTTTTACAGCTGAGTGTTCATGCTTATGGAACTCCAAAATATATCAAAAAAGTAAAAGCTGGCTCATTTTTTCCACCACCAAAAGTAGATTCTGCAATTATTCATATCGCAAACATCTCCAAAGACTTTTTCATCGACATTTCTGAAGAGGACTTTTTTGAGGTTTTACATGTCGCCTTTAATCAGAAAAGAAAAACCCTCCTCAAAACATTGGGAGGGAAGTATGGGAAAGAGGCTGTAGGGCTAGCGCTCAACTCAACCAACATTTTACCAAAAGAGCGTCCAGAAAACGTAACCCTGAACGAATGGCTTCTCCTTAGCCAAAAAATACAGTGTCACAAAAATTAATTTCACATATCCCCACAATATTTCGATGATAAAAGTAATTTATCTACTTTTTTTGATATACTATATGTATGTTAAAGGAACCTAGTAATCGAACTGTTGCACTTTTTTTGGTAACTTTTTTTCTTGTTGTCTTTATTATTGCCATTTCGGTTTACAAGGAAAAAACTTCACGAGTTGTCGCCCTCGACACGCCCGAAGAAACAGTCTCCCTTACAATAGGGGAGACTTCGGGGAGTAGGGAAGATTCCGATGGTGACGGATTGCAAGATTGGGAAGAATTTCTTTGGAAAACAGACATTAACAACCCAGATTCCGATGGTGACGGTACGAACGACGGTGATGAAGTCCTCGCTCGGCGCGACCCTTCTATTCCAGCTCCAGGAGATGAAGTTTCTGAAATCGAATCACAAAAATCATTTCTCTTGAGCCAACAAAGTGTGTATAAAGATTTTCAAGAAGGATCTCTTACCGACACAATTGCACAAGGCCTCTTTACAAGTTATGCAGGACTCAAGCAAAACAACTCGCTTGGGACACAGTCGGAGGCTCAAGCAATAGCAGACCTAACACAGCAGGCCCAGTCTCAAGTAAACTTTGCTGGACCATATACAAGTTCGGAGCTTATTGTATTTGAGCAGGTGACACCGACGCTACTTAAAAAATATGGAAACTCTTTTGGTCAAGCACAGATTGATTTTCTTTTGAAACTTGAAGGTGTAGATGAAACTGACCCAGGTAATCCTCTTGGGCGAACATACCGACAGCATGCTGAGCGCCTTATGTCACTCTCCGTACCAACAAGTCAAAGAGAACGGCATGTTTCAATCGCAAACCAATACTATATAATTTCTCAGGTGATGGATAATATTACTGGTTATAAAAAAGATCCAGCAAAGGCACTTCTTTCAATAGAGCAATATCAAAAAACACAACAACAACTCACTATTTTCTACAGCACACTTCAGACATTCTTTCGCAATAATGGTATAATTTTTAATGATAACGAGCCTGGCGCACTACTATGGTAATTTTAAAGCACATCACAAACACACTTCTTCTCCTCATGATTTTACTTGCACCAGTTACAAGTGTTTTTGGGCAATTCGATGATACAGGTAGAGGTGCTTTTGACGTGAATGCAATATTCAATAATAACTCAGGGACTCAGAGCAACATAAATAATTTTAATGCAGAAAATTTTGCTAACGACGGACTCAGAGATAGATCTCAATTTCAACAAGATGGTGGTGGTGGGGGGACACCTGGAGGTACTGGTTCTACCGGGATTACGCGTAGTGGATCAGGACAATTCAATGCAACCGGAGCTGCTGGTGGTCAGGCTGCTGGTGGAGAGGCTGTGTCGCAAGCCCAAGCAGAGTATGACGCGATTGTAAGTCAGTATGGCGAATGTGCAATTTCACAAATACTTGCTCGAGGAATCAGCAACGCAGTTACCCTTGCACTTACAAGAGGAATTAATGGTGCTCTCTCGCTTGTTTCGGGCGGTATTCCAGTATCAAATATTCCTTTACAAATTTTAACTAACAATAATCGCTCTGAAACTGAGTTGCTGCGAAACAAGGAGGTGGCCATGGGTCCAACAATTCTAGGTGTCCCAATCCTTCCGAGTTGGGATGCACTTGGATATTGTATTGTGAACACGATGATTGAATACATCTCGGAATCAACTATCCGATGGATTAATAGCGGTTTTCAAGGAAACCCAGTGTTTATTGATAATTTCGGACAATTCTTCAAAGACCTTGCTGACATCGAAACAGCAACTTTCCTATCAGAACTTTCTGCACCAGATTTTCTCTGCGAACCGTATAGAATACAAATTCAAACCGGACTTCTTCAGTCATATACAGACCCATATTATCAGCCAGAGTATCGAGGGCGACTTGGAACTGGACGAGTGACTGGGTATGGAAAATGTAGTTTTGATGAAGCTCAAATTTCGCTCGAAGCGTTTGTGAGTGGCGATCCTCAATCATTCCAGCAAGGAGGATGGCGTTCTTGGCAACAACTTACACAGAATAGGCAGAACAATATTTATGGATCTTACAACCTCGCCCAAGAACAATTGAATCAGAGAGTTCAAGGTCGACAAGGAGTAGCCGATATGGAAATTAAGATAAACGAAGGGTTTCTTTCTTTCAAAGATGAAAACAATAACACAACAACTCCTGGAAAGATTATCCAGGGGCAGATTGAAAATCGTTTGAATATTCCAGAAAACAGACTTGTCCTCGCGCGTGAGTTCGACGAGGTAGTGGGCGCACTCGTAAATCAACTTGTAAAGGTAGCACTCAATGAAGTAGTGGGAGGAATTAACAGTGCACTAGGAAACTAATGAGCTTAAAGAAATTTTTTACAAAAAAAAGCGGTCTTCTAGTAGCGATTTGTTTTTTTATGCTTACTGTTTTCGCATTACCACCCACCGTAGGTGCACAGGGCGGCATGCCTGTCGGCTACAACCCTAATGGGGCCAACACTACAGGAAGCGATACTTCAAATAAGGGTATAACCCCGGCAGAGGGTCAGTCAAGGACTTTTAGAATGAACAATAATGAGGGTGCCTGGTCGGTTTTTGTGGAAAGCAACCAGATCAAAGCAAAAAAAATCCTAGCGAATGGTAATTTATCGACTGAAGTTAGAATTATTGAAGCAAACGTAAGCAACGTAAGATACGACGAAACTACTAGAAAGTTTTACTACGACAGAACAGACGATAGTGGTAACACGGTCAGTAGAGCTATCGATAAAAACAGCTTGACGGGCTATGATGCGGACCAAGATAGGGATAACCGGGGTCCAATAGATAAATTAGGTGATCGTTTTGATGACTTCAAAGATCAATTCAGTTGGGCAAAAATTCAAGAAAGCATCATAAACTTTATTGCTGAACTAATTATGACAATTGGGTCCCTGGTGCTTGGAGCAGCAGGGTGGTTTTTAGATGAAACCCTAAAAATAACAGTTTTCAACTTGAGTGACACACTCGGGAGCGGTGCGAGCAGCAATGGTGGTATAAGTGGTGTAGGAGACTTCATAAATATCGCATGGACTTTTTTTAGAGATATCGCAAATATCTTATTTATATTTCTCATACTTGTTGTTGCTATCAAAACGATTATTGGGGGTAGTCTTACAGGCCAAAAGAAAGCGCTGAGCAGAATTATAATTATTGCACTACTTATAAACTTTAGTTTATTTTTTACGAAGCTTGTTATAGATGTTTCAAATATTGCAACCGTTGGAATATATAACTCTTTTGTGACGGACTCACTTGGTGGTACAGATAAGGGGATTGCTAATGCCGCCGCAGGTTTTCTTGGTGTTCAAACGTTTTATACAGCAAAAGGTGCACAAAGCATTATAGCCGAAAAGAGTGGCATGAATAAAATCATTGTGGCTTTCTTTGCTCTCATAATTATGCTCGTTACCGCATCCGTCTTTCTTGCGGCAACTTTTCTGTTTATAACAAGATTTTTTGTATTCATACTTGCGATGATTTTTTCTCCAATTGCCCTCGTTTCAACAATTATACCCACGGGAGATTCTTTCTTCAAAAAATGGCAGAAAGCCCTTTTGAGTAATGCATTGTTTGCCCCAGTTTTCTTTCTACTTATCTACATAACGTTCCTATTTGCATCAAACACACTCAAGACAGGGAATGCAGAGGGACTGTTTACAGAAATTGGAACATCTGGTGAGAATGGTTTCACAGAAGGATTTCTCTATCTTTTGTTTAACTACATAATGGTTATGGCTTTCCTCTTCATGAGTATTTTTGTATCAAAAAAGGTTGGTGCCGCGGGATCAGGCGGAGCGATGTCTATAATGAGCACTGGGACAAAGATTTTGGGAGGAACCTCATTTGGGCTGGCAGCACGATTTGGGCGAGGGACAATCGGGCGGGCTGGGAATGCACTCGCTAATTCATCCCGAGTTAAAAACCTCGAAGCAAGTAGTAGCTTCTTTGGAAGGTCACTTGGAGGCGCCCTCAAGAACATTGGAGATAGTGGTGCGAAAGCAAGTTTCGATGGAAGAAACGTAGGAATTTCAAAACTTCTTAAGGATGTTGACCTTGGTAAAAATGAGGCGGGGAACAAGGGGTATGCAAACGTACAGAAGGAAAAAATCAAAGAAATTGAAGCACAGAACAAAAGACTTGGTGAGAAAACCAATCAAGAAAAAGATGCTGAGAAAGTTAGAGATGGTGCTGCGATTGCCAAGTATCTCGGCGAAAAAGAGGCAAATGATAAGTTAAAGGAAATGAGAGAATCTGGTATCAGCACAGTGAGTGTTAATGGTGTTGAGAGAAATATTGATGAATTGATTTCAGAATCAAATACCCTAATAACTAGTGCTAAGGCTGAAATGGAAGAGAAAATCGGAGATACTTCGGGGAAGAAACTTGCTAAATTTCAGAAAGATAATACAAAGGAGGAAATTAATAAATATAATAAATATAATACTAATTCTCAAAAGGAATACTTGGAGAAACAAACTAAAATCGCAGAAAAATCAGGTACACGCCAAGAAAGATTCCTTAAGACAATCAGCGGAGAGAACAAAGGTTGGTACAGCAAGATGATAGATAGAATAGTTATTGATAAACACGGAAACGATCGTGGAAACGGAAGATTACACGGTGGTGCAGTACTAGCACACTGGGCATTAAGTGGAGAAGCCTTTGGAAGAACGAGTCGAACTACAAATAGAGCTGCTACAGAACAGATAGCAAGAAACAATAGTACAAGAGGACAAGACCAAGCTGCACTCAGAAGAATAATTGCGTCACAAACTCCTCCACCGCCAGACACACCGCCAGCACCAACATCATAATAGTCCACACCCAACCTCAGCACAAATAATGTATACTATAGGTATGTTAAGTGAAAAAAGCCAAACAATCCTTACGGAACAGTTCAACGCATTACCAAAAGAAATCCAAGACTCCATCCTCGAATCAAACTGGAAAGAAGTAGTGCATAGAATTACAGAAAAATATTCTCTTCATATTGACCAGGGGGGAGCCATGGAAACAATCGTGTTTCTCACAATGCTTGGTATAAATGAGCCGACTGATTTTATTTCAAACCTCAAAAAAGAAGTGCGCATCACTCAGAGCCTCGCACAGGCTATTACTGATGAAATCCAAGAAGAGATTTTTCAGAAAATTCGTACCGATGTAATGGAGCGACAAAAAAATCCAAAAGAAGAAGGGGTCGATATTATAGAGGAAGATAAGGGGCCTCAAAAAGATTTCTATCGTGAAGATGTCGGCGACAATACGTCAAAATATGTAGATGGTCAACACCTCGATGCAGAGTCAATCCTACAAGAGGTCGAAGATCATCATGAAGAAACACACTCTGACCATGTAGACATCGAGATTCCTAAAGAAGTCTATTCTTCAAAAGATGTTGATATTATTGACGATACTAAGAAAGAGAGTATGACTGATTCAGAGGGTCAGACCGCACTCGACTCGATAAGGGAGCAAGGAATTCAGGTTGCGAGCGATGAGCAATCGAACAAAACCCCTGATACCGTAGAAACAAAAAGCAATGAAAATAATCATTTGAGTATTCGTACGCTCAAGAGCGATATTCTTCGTCAAAAACTTGCAAACCCTTCGTGGACACCGGAGATAGACAAGACAATGACTAAAAATACTAAGGATATTATCAGGAGCGCAGAAAAAAACCAACCAGCTCAACCAACAACAATTAATGCAGCTTCAGGAGGAACACCAACTGATGACCCATACCGAGAAAACTTCTAGCATTCATTTTCGCGAGACTCTCATACAAGCCTATGCAATTCCAAGTACCACAATTTATTGAAATAGAAGATAAGATATTTGGACCACTTACATTCAAGCAATTTTTATATGTACTTGGGGGTGTAGGTTTTGCATATATTGTGTGGAACATTGGGAACAGATTTGTTGGTGGTTTGCTTGCCATAATCCCCACACTTCCTATTCTAGTTTTTTTTGGAGCACTCGCATTTTATAAAATTCACCCGAAAGAACCTTTTATAAAAACTGTTGAAAATGCAGTAAAATACTATCTGGGAAATAAACTCTATGTGTGGAAAAAAGAAACAAAAGTTGCACAGAAAGGTGATCGTAATTCAGACACTCTTGGTGCCAACAACGCGGCGGAATCACTCGTACCACGACTTACAGATAGTAAACTCAAGGAAATTTCTTGGGGACTTGATATTAATGAAAACATTAAGTAGCGTGATATACTAACTTTATGGCAAAAGACTTCTCAGCTGATTCGCAAGCGTCTCAAAAATTTGTACCTATAAAAGAAATCAGAGATGGTGTGGCTATTTTGGACGATGGATCGCTGCGGTCTGTTATCATGGCTTCTTCTGTAAACTTTGCACTCAAGTCTCAGGATGAGCAGAACTCAATCATTTATCAGTTTCAAAACTTCCTCAACTCCCTCAACTTTTCTATTCAAATAGTAATACAGTCGCGAAAATTTGATGTCCGACCCTATATTGTATTGCTCCAAAGCCGACAAAAGGAGCAAACAAACGACCTGCTCAAGATTCAAACAAAAGAGTATATTGATTTTATCAAGACTTTTACTGAACAATACGACATTATGACAAAAAACTTCTTTGTTGTTGTTCCGTACAGCCCAGTAGCTATAGCAGTTTCAAGCGGAATGTTTGGTGGAAAGAAAAAAAATAACAAAACAGAACATTTCGAACAGTCTCGAACACAGCTTGAGCAGAGAATTTCAATTGTACAGCAAGGTCTTATGCGCTGTGGTGTACGAGTGATACAACTTGGAACAGATGAACTTATCGAAGTATATTATCGACTTTTCAACCCAGGGTCTGTTGAAAAACCAATGCAAACTTCATAGAAAAATCATCTCTTGTGATATACTAATCTCACATGGGACTTTTTGATTTTCTTAAAAAAGACGAGCAGCAGAGTAAAGGATCTGCAATTACATCATTTCTTCCACAAGAAATTTACAATACGAGCGCACTTGAACTTCAAGATGTCATAGCGCCTTCAGCACTCAAAATTACACCACAACAAATTGACTTAGGAGGAAAAATTGTACGAACTTTCTTTGTTATTTCATATCCGCGATTTCTTACCGAGAGTTGGTTTTCACCAATCATCAACCTAGACAAAATTTTTGATATTTCGATTACCATTCACCCTATCGACACTTCGCGTGTTTTGAAACAGTTTCAAAAAAAGGTAGCTGAGGTACAGAGTCAAATTAGTGAAAGAGAGAACAAGGGACTTGTGCGAGACCCAGTTCTCGACACCGCATATCAAGACCTCGAAAAACTTCGTGACGACCTGCAACAGGCGCGAGAGCGAATTTTTGATGTTGGACTCTATCTTTCAATTTATGCAGACTCAGAAGATGAGCTCAACAAAGTCGCATCTGAAATTACATCAATCCTCGAAGCAAAGCTTGTATATATTAAGCCTGCTTTTTTCCGACAAGAACAAGGATTCAAGAGTGTTGCACCTATTGCAAACGACTTACTGGGAGTTCACTCAAAACTCAACTCGGCACCACTGTCGAGCCTTTTTCCCTTTGTCTCTTTTGACCTTACTTCGGATAAGGGAATTTTGTATGGAATCAACCGACACAACTCAGGGCTCGTTCTTTTTGATAGGTTTTCACTTGAGAACTACAACTCAGTAACATTTGCAAAATCGGGTGCAGGAAAATCATATGCAACAAAACTTGAGATTCTGCGAACACTCATGTTTGATGCAGAGGTTATTGTTATTGACCCTGAGCGTGAGTATGAATACTTCGCAGAAGCAGTAGGGGGGCGATATTTTAACATTTCCCTTACCTCAGAGCATCATATTAATCCATTTGACCTTCCGACGCCCAGAGATGACGAATCGTCAGCAAATGTTCTGCGATCAAACACAGTACACCTCGTAGGATTGTTTCGACTCATGCTCGGGGGTCTTTCTTCTGAAGAAGATGCAATCATTGACCGAGCAATTACTGAGACTTATGCACTCAAAGATATCACACCCGACTCTGATTTTTCTCAAATTGAGCCGCCACTCCTGTCTGATTTCGAGCTTGTACTTGCAGGTATGGAGGGAGCAGAAAGTCTTGTACAAAAACTTTCAAAGTATACAAAGGGAACATGGTCAGGATTTCTTAACCGTCCAACAAATGTTGATATTAATAAAAAGTTTGTAGTGTTCTCTGTGCGAGACATGGAAGATGAACTCAAGTCTGTTGCGATGTATATTGTGACTCATTATATCTGGAGCGCTATTCGAAAAGAACTCAAAAAGAGGCTTCTTGTAATTGATGAGGCATGGTGGATGATGAAATCAGAAGATACTGCATCTTTCCTTTTTGGACTTGCAAAAAGAGGTCGAAAATACTTTCTTGGGATTTCAACTATCACACAAGATGTCGAAGACTTTCTCCAATCACCCTATGGGATTCCTATTATTAGTAACTCGTCGATTCAAATGCTTATGAAGCAGTCTCCCTCCTCTATTGATGCGGTTCAAAAAACATTTAACCTTACTGATGAAGAAAAATATCTCTTACTCGAATCTGGTGTAGGGGAAGGAATTTTCTTTGCAGGACTCAAACATGTTGCGATTAAAGTAATCGCGTCTTACACAGAAGATCAAATTATCACCTCCGACCCATCTCAAATTCTTGCGATTCAACGAGCAAAACAAGAGTTGAATAATCAATAATGGCTGACAGCGCTTTTAAAAAAATAATTGGTAACGAAATTCGCCGTGTGCAAGACGAGGTGCGACGTGGCGTTGATACCACAAGGGAAGAGGGAAGTGTGACTACTGGTGAATCAACCGATAGTGTTCGCGAAAGTTTTGCTAATGAATACAGGTCTGGACGAAGACATTTTTCCCAAGTAATGAGAAATGAACTGGGTGATGATATAGAATTAATATCTGGAGACTCGGAAGCTGCGAGTGAAGTATTTGAGGATATTTCTACAACAGAAGACCTTGAGGCTATCGAAGAAACTGAGGCTATACCAATGGGATTTCCGTTATTTGTTTTTGGGGCCGCTGTTGTTGTTGATCTATTAGATATATTTGCAGTACCAATTCCTTTTGGTATGACCGTAGTTAATCTTTGTTTTAGTATATTTTTATTTTTCTGGTTTAAAGGCAAAATAAAAGAATCATTTGTGGAGAGCTCGCAAAACATTGCAAGAAGCAGGCGTCGACTCCGTAGAACAAGGAGATTGGCGCGAACAAAAGTGGGTAAAAATATTACTGCAAAATTTAAGAAAAAGTTTCAGAAAAAGTTTGCGCAGAAATTTGCAGGGAAAATGCTTACTCGAAGATTTTTTGCATATGCAATTACTAGCCTTATTTGGATTTTACAAATAATTGTCCTACAATCTCTTTTTGTATTAGTTGTTTGGAAGCAACAATCCAAAATGGTGCAGGGATACATGCGTATGATTGAAAAAATATCAAATATTCTTGACAGGATTGATTCTGCTGAGGATCAAATTTTCAACTCTTTTGCACAAGAGGCTTCTGATTCTGATGAGGTTGAGGACATGTCCGATGGCGAGCAATCCTAAAAATGTTATACTTGCATATATGAAGAAAATATTTTCTATCTCAATACTTTTCACACTCCTTCTTTCCCTCTCTCACTTTGCTGTGGGCCAAACAACAAAAAATCGCTTTGGATCAGACGGTCTCTTGAGCGAAATTCAAGAGCAGGTTTCTTTTTCCGCAACACCATCAACGCCACAACCCGGGGAAGTAGTATCTTTCCGGGTAGAGAGCTTCTCGACCAATCTCAATAAAGGAAGCATAGTTTGGTTTATAAATGGTGTAGAGTCATTAAGTGGCATTGGAAACACAACCTTTTCTGCAACCACACCACGAGCAGGAGAACGACTTTCTGTTGAAGTAGTCATCACAACTCAAGAAGGAAACACTATTCGAAAGAATTATTCAATCACTGCCGCTTCAGTTACTCTTATATACGAAGCTAATAGTTACACCCCTCCTTTTTATAAAGGAAAAGCTCTCTTTCCTCTCCAGGGAGATGCTCAAATTATAGCCATTCCAAATGTTATCATTGACGGCGAGCAAATTTCTCGCGACCAACTTATTTATACATGGAGCGTCAATAATCGTGTTATGCAAGATATGTCTGGTTTTGGACGATCAACATATTTCTATAACAGTGACATTCTTTCCCAGAATAAATTTGTTTCTGTTGAAGTTTCGGCTCAAGGATCTGATGCAAATACTGAGGGTGAAATATTTATTTCGCCAACACGTCCAGAGATTATCATCTATGAAAAAAGCTCTGCGTACGGAATAGTAGAAAGAAACCTTGCAGATCTCACAAACACACTTTTCTCTACAGAAATAGAGCTTGCTGCATATCCATTTTTTATGAGCGCTCGGAAAAACACCGACGCAAACCTCACATACGACTGGAGTATCAATGGAAAATCTCTTCCTATAGAAAACAACAATCAGCCGACCGTGCTTTTTAGAAACGAGAATAACTCTGAAGGGTTAGCGCGGATATCTGCACGAATTACCGAATCAAATCACTTATTACAATCACTCTCTGCTGCAACTCGTCTACAGTTCCAAGCAAACACTAGCGCCCTATCAGAAGATGTTTCTTTTTAAAATCTTATTAAAATAATTTTAATATTAATATTAAAAAATAAAACATAGGGTATACTTACACCATGAACATGCGCTTTGTAATCATATCAACAATACTAATAGCTGCTTTTACTACTTTCATTAGTTTCTCCCTTCCACTCACTGCTTTTGCTCAGATTGAGAACTACACTCCACTTGTGGGAAATATTCCAGGACTCACTGATACTTCGGTCTCTGGTGGCCTTGTTGGATGGATTAGTAATATATACAGGTTTCTTGTTGGTGTAACAGCTGTTCTTGCGATTGTTATGATATTTGTTGCTGGTTTTCAATATGTAGTTTCAGGAGACAGCTCAGGAAAGAGGCAGGCTGCAAGGGATAGAATTGCTGCAGCTCTTGGAGGACTACTTCTTGCTGTATCTTCATTTATTATACTTAATACCATTAACCCGCAACTGGTTAAAATCAACTTAACGTTTGAGAAAGTTAAGGTTCCTGAGAGTGATGGAATTGGTGCGGTTGGGGGAGGCGAGGCAGCGAGGGGAGGGGCAGCAAATAACCCAAACTCTTTTTTCTTTGGAGGAGCTGGGGTTGATCCTAATTTTGTGAAGC
>Ga0335398_10000775_pt1 | contig 55645 bp, 51 predicted proteins | sample BON03_FD_205742 | JGI IMG/M metagenome (GOLD analysis project Ga0335398, IMG submission 205742) | Freshwater microbial communities from Lake Bonney liftoff mats and glacier meltwater in Antarctica - BON-03 (spades assembly) (version 2) | ecosystem: Environmental > Aquatic > Freshwater > Ice >... | reverse complement strand
AATCTTCGCAATCTGATGCGGTGTAAACTTACTTTTTCTCATTTTTTGTGCCGTTAAATTTAATTACTTTTTTCTACTCTTTAACAGTACTATTTTTGGGGAAGCTTACAAAGGTTAAATATTTCTCGCATTTTATTTGGTGGGTCGGTAGTTTTCTTATCGGAAACATAAGAAATGTAATCCCAATTATATTCAGGATATTTTTCCACTCTTTTGATATAGTTGGTTATGCCATTTGCTAAAGTTGATATGAAATCTTTGCTTCTTGCTAAATTATCTATATGAAAATATTTGTCGGCTCTCGAAAATCTATCACATTCTCCGTCTTCTTGTCTTGCTAAACATCTAAAGGCAATAAAATTACCATCTTGACTTTTTTTAAAATGAAACCTAACCATTTTATCAGACTGTTCTTTTTGAAATATTGCTTCAATTGCCAATAAGTTTTTTATTGGATTGTCTATAATTTCAGATAATTCAATATAAGAATTAGCATAATAAGTAGCACCAGTTTTTGTTGGTTTCCAATCTTGACCAATTCCATCTCTTTCATCAATTTTAGTGGCTTTATAGAACTTGGTCAGAACAGTTCGTATCTTTAATCTTCTGCCCAATTCAATATCTAACCAACTGTCTCCAATCATAACAAAATTATCCTTGTTTTGAAATGATAATTTTAAGATTTCATTTTCTTGTATATGTTTTAATGTCTTTTCAATATTTGGTTTGTCTGTTAAGCACACAAAGTCAATTTTAAAAATATTTTCTGCAATTGGTTTTACATATTTCGGATGGCTATCAGATACAATGATTAAAGTATTCCCTTTTTCTTTTTGTTCTTTTATAAAATCTAATGCTCCATTAAAAACAGGGATTTTATCAATTTCTGTAGATATTTTTCCATCCTTCATTTCTTTGAATTTCGGATGTGCTGTATTAGTTAAAGTTCCATCTAAATCTAATAATAATATCATAATGGTTTTCGTTCTGTTTTAATTGTGGGTAACACCTGTATATGTACCCGGCACATATATCCCGTATCTGTGTTAGTCTATAATTTTCTATCTTATTCATAATCAGCTCTGTAAGAATAGTTCTTGTCGGACCACTTTTATTCGTTTGTAAGTGTTTGCAAGTGTTTAAAAACGGGTAAAGACCGCTACGCCTTTTTGATCTATTCAGTTCTTTCCATTACAATAATACACTTATTTTAAAAATGAACCATAGAAAAAGTAGATCTAAAATATAACATCAGACTCTTGTTCTTACCCTTTCCGATCTGCTAGCCAGAGCAGCCATGTGTGGCTGCTACATGCCTATCTCTGTGTATAGCGTAGGAGTATATTTTGCAAAGCAAAAAAATAAAGTGAGTGGTTTTAGTGATTCGGAAGACAGTAAAGTTAATTTTATACCTTGAAGTCAAAACTACCTCACACTACGGATTCTATATTTGCTATAATGAGTAAAATGGCAGCGGATCACAAGGCTATAAATCTCTCGCAAGGTTTCCCCAATTTTGAAAGTGACCCCGTACTCATAGAGCTGGTGTGTAAGGCCATGAGGGATGGACATAATCAGTATGCACCCATGCCAGGAGATTTAAAACTGCGAGAAGCGATATCGCAGAAGACACAGCGTTTGCACCAAGTAGTATATGACCCAGCTACAGAGATTACTGTAACTGCAGGTGCTACTCAAGCTATTTTTACGGCAATAGCCGCGATTATACATAAAGAAGATGAGGTGATTATCTTCACACCTGCGTATGATTGTTATGAGCCTACCATAAAACTGTTTGGTGGTAAGACGATCCCCGTACAATTAAGAGCACCCAGTTATACAGTAGATTGGGAGGCTGTAGAGGCTAAAATAACCACTAAGACAAAACTCATTATCGTCAATACTCCTCACAATCCAAGTGGCGTTATTTTTTCTGAAGAGGATATGTTGAAGCTGCAACATGTAGCAGAAAAGCATAATTTATTTGTGTTAAGTGATGAGGTATATGAACACATCATTTTTGATGGGAATACACATTATAGTGTTGCTAGGTTTCCAGGATTAGCTGCTAGAAGTTTTATTACTGCATCCTTTGGAAAAACGTTTCATAATACAGGCTGGAAAATGGGCTACTGTATGGCTCCTAACTCACTCATGAGTGAGTTTAGGAAAGTACATCAGTATACGGTCTTTAGTGTAAATAGTCCTATGCAAACAGCGTTAGCAGCGTATCTACAAACGCCTGAACACTATCTTGGGTTATCTGTGTTTTATCAGCAAAAAAGAGATCTGTTTTTAGACTTGATTTCAGATTCTAGGTTCAAAGCAATTCCTTCTGAAGGCACGTACTTTCAAATGTTAGATTTTTCTGATATCACTCAAGAAAGTGATGTCACTTTTGCAGAGCGGCTGACCAAAGAGAATAAGATAGCGACTATACCTACTTCTGTTTTTAATGCGAATAGAGAAGATTTCAAACAAATAAGAGTCTGTTTTGCAAAGACGAATGATACGCTACAGAAAGCTGCAGCTATTCTAAATGCTATCTAGTTTTAAGGTGTTTTTTTTGATTTTGAGATAACGGTTTGTGTACGTAACATAGCGTTATTGGCTATGTGTAAATGAGTTAAAAACACCTGATTTACATTATATTCACTTCCATATCCAAGTCTATCTGATACGTATCTTGTACACTTTTTTGGATCGCTTTGGCTAGGTCGTATACTTCCTGTCCTTGGGCATTGCCATAGTTTACCAGTACTAGTGCTTGCTTGGCGTGGCTGCCTGTATTGCCTACTCGCTTACCTTTCCAGCCTAGACTTTCTATCAGCCAGCCTGCGGGGACTTTTACCATACCATCTGCCGCGGGGTAGCTTTTTATATCAGGGAATTTTTCCTTTAGTGTATTGTAGTGCCCTTGTTCAATAATAGGATTTTTGAAGAAGCTGCCACTGTTGCCTAGTTTTGCGGGATCTGGTAATTTACTTTGGCGAATAGCTATCACTGCATTACTCACATCGCGTATAGTCGGGGTGGAGACACAGTGTTCTTTAATGTAGTTTTCTATATCACCGTAGCTGGTATTGAGTTTATGATTTCTTTTAGTAAGTCGTATTCCTATGCTACTGATGAAGTATTGACCCTTTGCTTCTTTTTTAAAAATACTATCTCTGTATCCAAAGTTACATTCTTCGTTAGTAAATCTCTGGATGATAAGTGTATCGAGATTCACTACTTCTACGTAGGTGAGTACATCTTTTATTTCTTTGCCATAAGCTCCTATATTTTGCATAGGAGCGGCACCTACTGATCCTGGTATTAGGCTCATGTTTTCTATCCCGCCATATTCATGCTCTATACAAAACAGTACGAGCTCGTGCCAGTCCTCCCCACTTGCTATAGCTAGCTCTATCTGATCATCATCTTCAGTGACGGTAAAAATACCTTTTGTTTGATTTATAATAACGGTTTCTTCTATATCACGAGTTAGGAGTAGATTACTTCCTCCACCTATGAATATAACATCTTGAAGGTTTTGGATAGTCTCCATTTGTTTCAGTTCGGTAAGAAAGACTACTTGTTTTGCTAGTACATCTAGCCCGAAGGTGTTATAACCTTTTAGCGATATATTGGTGTTTTGCTGACTCACTATGCAAAAGTAGGATGGTGGTTTAATAAAAATACGTATTTTCCCAACAAATAAACATTGTATGAAGAAAATTGTCATCTTATTGTTCGCTTTTGGAGTCTTAATCACTGCATGTCAAGATGACGATGCAGAAGTAGTAATCACCGTACCTCAGGAAGTGTGCGATAGCTTGGATATACTCTATACCAATGATGTAGCGCCTATACTAGCAGAAGCAGGGTGCTCTGGCAGTTATTGCCACGGTAGTGGAGCAGGAGGAGTAAATCTCATTGATTACGCCAGCGCGAAGCTAGCGGCAGAGAGTCCTAAGTTTCTGAAAGCAATCAAACACGAGCTAGGAGCGAGTCCTATGCCTAAGTCTGGAAGTAAGATGTCTGATCAGCAGATACAGATAATAGAGTGCTGGATTCAGAGTGGGAGTAGAGAGTAAGTAATATTAAAGAGGGCTGAATAAGTTCAAGTCTACGCTTATGTTTAAAAAAGGCTACAGAAGCCTAAGATTCAACTTGCTATTATTTAATAGCCACTGTCATCTCTCTTTTACCATTAGCTCCCGGAGGGTTTTCTATGGTATAGCCGGCAGCTTTTAAGTCACGCTTAAGTTGGCCAGCAGCAGAGTAGGTCGTCAGTATTCCTCCGAGTTTAGTGGCTTTATATAGCTTGGTGAATATTTTTTCATTCCATAGTTCTGGTTGCTTCTTAGGTGCAAAAGCATCGAAATATATTACATCGTATACATCACTGTCTAGGTTTATATACTCTAGTTTTTGTGTAGTTTTGAGTAGTACAAAATGCTCGCTTACCTTAGTTTGAGTTTCCCATTGGGCCTCGTGCATTTGGGTAAATAGGGTAGGATCTTCTGTCAGCTCACCGTATCCTATTTTTTCTGTTAGGTCAAAAGGTACTTGAAAAGGCTCAAGTGTATGATAGTGTACTTTACGGTCTGTTTTTTTAGCTTGTTGTGCAGTGAGCAGGGCATTGAGTCCTGTGCCAAAACCTACCTCCAGTATTTTAATGTTGCCAGTAGTACGGTTCATTCCTTCTTTTAGAAATACGTGTTTGGACTCAGATATAGCGCCATTTCTACTGTGGTAGGTCTCGTCCATACTGGGTATATAGAGTGTGTATTCGCCTGTCAACGTTTTCTGCAATTCCATTGGTTCAAATATATTTTATTTTTTGAAGGAAGGGACCTTGCATAGATGAAGGAATGTGTCTCTGATGGTAGTTCCTTCAATAGTTTTTTTTAAATTATTATTGCACCCATCATGCATCAGCCAAAAGTGTTATCCATCATTATTCCTGTTTATAACGAGGAAAAAACTATACACCTTATCCTAGATAAAATCAAGCAAGTAGAGCTAATAGGTGGATTAGAAAAAGAAATAGTAATGGTAAATGATAAGTCAAGTGATGATTCTTGGGCAAGCCTGCAGCAATATAAGAATGATAATCCTGATTTAAAGATGTCGCTGTATGACCACGATGTTAATAAAGGTAAAGGAGCTGCACTTCATACTGGGATAGCTCAAGCCTCAGGAGATCTTATTATCATACAGGATGCAGACCTAGAGTATGACCCATTTGAGTATAATGAGTTGCTTCAGCCTATTCTTGACGGTCACGCAGACGTAGTGTATGGATCTAGATTTATGGGAGGTAAACCACATAGAATTCTATTTTTTTGGCACAGTATAGGAAACGGGATGCTGACCCTGCTGAGTAATGCCATGACTAACCTGAATCTTACGGATATGGAGACGTGCTATAAATTATTCAGAGCTCCAATTATAAAGGGATTAAAATTAAAAGAAAATCGTTTTGGTTTTGAGCCAGAGGTGACTGCTAAGATCTCTCGAATCCCAAATATTAGAATCTACGAACTTGGAATCTCCTACTACGGAAGAACATACGAAGATGGCAAGAAAATAGGCTGGAAAGATGGTGTAAGAGCCTTGTACTGTATCTTGAAGTACAATCTTTGGGGAAAAGATTAGGTGTTAAATAAACTATATACCAATTTGTAGAATGACTGGTAATTGCATGCAGGAAGACTAAATCTTGTTCCTTAGTATCAATAAATCTTTACACCTCACCTATACTATTTCTTTCTCTTTCTGAGCATTGACGAAGAGTACATTCCCAATCTTTTCATATCCCGTAAAATTATGGTATCCGTCGTGTTTCACTTTATCGAAGCGGAATCCTACGATAGTAAGATCTGCATCTCGTGAGCGTTCATTGATGACCTCTTTATCAGTGACTCCTTCAGACTTCGGGATAATTTCTATGTTATTTGCGGAGATAGGTAATCGGCCAGTACTTATCATTTCCTGCATTGCTTTGCGTTGTTCAGCGGCTTTTTCTTCAGGGGTTAGTGCAAAGAGTTTAATTAACCCACCTTTACTCCAGTCTGGATGACCCAAAAGTATGTAAGCAATATATATCATCAAATTTGCATTTTGGAAATCACTGCTGGTAATCCAAATGTGGATCTCATTATTAAATCCAAAATCTTTGTCACTACTGGCCAGTACGCATATATCATAGTCTACAGCTTTGGCTAAGCCGATATGTTCTACTATTTCTTTGCAGCCGTCCTCCTGATGCTTATTAAATTCGAAGAGAATCATGTTGTTCTCTTGACCAGATATCCCGGGTAATTGTAGCGCCTGAGAAATACTTGACATATAGGTCGGGTTTACCATGGTGTCTACAAATACGGAGCTATCAGATATCTGTGTCATCTTTACTAGTCTCTGCTGGTCCATTTTAGCTTTTTTAATGCTTTCTGTACTGACATATCCGTCTATGTGGTGAATGTATGTTCCAAAACCTATACGGTGACTTATCCATCTTAGTAAGTCAAATGATGCGAAACGGTCAAACGAATCTTTAGAAATAGCAACTACGGAAGGCCTCCAAGAATCGTCTGAGTTTGCTTTTCTTTTTTGGAGAAATACTTGAAGATTTCTACTTATTTGAAAAATAACACCACTGAATATTGCAGCCATATCTCCTTTCTTTTGATAAGTACTTAGTACGAGATAAATGATCGTCATAAGGACAATCGCAGCTATGGCATATGCCGTATTTATTTTAAACATAAGCCCGATACACATTACAGCTCCTAGCAGTGAGATATACCATTTACTTTTAAATGAGGGTCTGTATCCAGGGTTAGATGCAAAGTTCTCAAACAATGAAATCAAGCATATGGACCCATAGGTAACCATAAAAAACATCGAGATAACTTCTGCTACAGCATTCACATCACCCATTAGTACGAAGAAGAAGGCAATCACACAAGTGACTAAAGATGCATTTATAGGTTCGTTATTAGATGGTTTTACTTTGCCTAGCCACCTATTTAGTCTAGGTATTGGCACTACTTTATCCAGTGATATGGCATTAAGTGTACGAGGAGCTACCATCATACTTCCTAGAGCAGAGGATATAGTAGCTGCTGCTAATCCTATGGGTATGATAGGCCACCAAATAGCTATATCGGCCATTATTAGTTGGTTATCGAGATTCCCTAAGTCTGCGGCACTGGCACTACTTCCTAGCTTGAAGGCTATGAATATATAAACAACCATACCTATAATAGTCGCAGCTAGTGTGCCTAATGGTATAGATTTCTTGGGATCTTTAAGGTCTCCGGAGAGTCCTACTCCAGCAGTCATACCTGTAAATGCAGGGAAGACAATAGCAAAAATATAGAAGAAGTCATTTTTATCCTTATTCCAATGAAAAGTGTCTGGAGTCACAAACCCTTCCATAGGTCCTCCCGCAAAGAACATAATCAAGGATACTGCAAGTATGGCAACTACTATATACAGTATAGTCATGCCACTACTAGCTCCTTTGGTGAGCATCAGCCACGAGAGTAATAGTACAGAGATTATACCTATCACCATTTTATTGATAACGAAGGGTAAGTGCTCATTAATAAAAGGTAGTAGGGGCTCGAAAGATTCTGTAAATGCTATGAGATAAAAGGCGACTGAAATAGCTTGGGATAAGTACAGTGCTATGCCTATAGCAGCACCAATAGTAAGGCCAAATGAACGTGAGATAATAAAGTACTCTCCACCACCTTCTACCTTTTGATTCGTAGCTATCTCTGCTAGTGCCATAGCTGTAGGAATAGTTACTAAGTGACCCAAGAGAACTATTCCTAAGGTACCGTACACTCCTACTTGCCCAACTGAAAAACCAAAACGCAGGAACATAATAGCTCCTAGTATAGTGGATATAGCGGTTAGGAATACGGGTGCTGTTCCGAATTTTCCTTTTGGATTTAACATGTTGGATCCCATAAGTGATAGTGTTCTATTGCAAGCAAATGTGGTGAAAAAGAGTCGACATGTTAGACTGTACTAAAATATTTTCAGCTGAGGGTTGAGTTTAAGCTGTATTCAACGCCTCTTTATAAGTGGCTAAGCATAGCTCTCTGGCAGTTTTATGCTCTACTATCTCTTTAGGATAAGACGGTGTACCCCACTCAGGAATCCATTTTTTGATGTACTTGTGTTGCTTGTCGAACTTTTCTATCTGCGTATATGGATTAAAAATACGGAAATATGGAGCCGCATCTACGCCACTTCCTGCTGCCCACTGCCACCCACCATTGTTACTAGCTAGCTCAAAATCCAGTAGTTTTTCTGCAAAGTACGCCTCACCCCATCGCCAGTCTATGAGCAGATGCTTCGTCAGAAAACTAGAAACTACCATACGCACTCTATTGTGCATAAATCCTGTGGTGTTAAGCTCTCGCATCCCTGCATCTACCATGCCGTAGCCTGTTTTTCCTTCGCACCACGCTTGGAAGTGCTTCTCATTAGTAGACCACTTGATCTCATCATATTTAGGTCTGAAACTACCGCCTACTACGTGAGGGAAGTGATGTAGAATTTGGATATAAAAGTCCCTCCATATAAGTTCATTTAGCCATTTTTCGCTACTTTTATTCCCTTTCGCTGCTTTATCTCTAATGCTGATAGTACCAAACCTAAAGTGGACAGACAGACGTGAAGTACCTTCTATAGCAGGAAAATTTCTTTGTTCTTCGTAATTTTTTATAATGCCAAGGGTGGTACTTTTCTTTGGAAATGGCATCGTTTTTTTTTCGAAACCCATTTCGTTCAGTGATAATATAGGAGCAGGATCTGATTTCTTAAAATTCTGAAAGTATTCTGAGTTGGCATAGGGCTTCAGATAATGGTCATTTAGTTTCTGCTTCCACTTACGACTATAGGGAGTGTATACTACATATGGAGTGCCGTCATCCTTTAGTATTTCGTCTGTTTCAAAGATTACATGATCTTTAAATGTGTGAAAGCTCACATTATGTGAATCCAGTAGTCTAGCTACTTCGGTATCGCGTTCCTTTGCATACGGCTCATAGTCTCTATTGGTATATACTGCAGTGGGTTGTAGCTCTTTTAGAATCTGTGGCCACAGTTGTTTCGGGTTGCCATAATATACTTTTAGGGTGCTTCCGTGCTCTTTTAGCTCGGCATTTAGTCGCATCAGCTCAGTATGTATGAAGGTGATACGAGCATCTTTTTTGTCTGCTAACTTGTTTAGTATCTCCGTGTCAAAGATGAAAATAGGCTGAACTTCGGTTCCAATTTTTAGTGCCTCATAGAGGGCAGCGTTATCGTCTAATCTTAAATCTCTTCGGTGCCAATGGATTACAATGCTCATAGTGCTTCTAGTGCCTCTTTAGTCGTTTTGTAGATATGAAAGTTAGAAGTTTCTAGTGCAGGAGAAGTGACTCTGTAGCTATTCAGTAGCGTGGCAGACATTTCTCCCAAAATAAGCTTCAAGAGAAATGCTGGTATATTGGGTAACCACACCTTTGCTCCTTCATTTTGTGCTATATCACTCACGAAATCATTCATTTGAAAAGAGTTTTTGCCCACTATATTATAGGTTCCTTGGTCTAGTGTATCATTAAATAGTTGCTCTACTAGTTTAGCAAATTCAGTCTTGTGCGTATAACTAGCGTACATTTTCCCATTGCCAAATGCAGAAGCTAAATAGAACTTAGCCACCTTACCTAATGTGGCGTATACTCCGCCTTCTTTACTGAGATACAGACCTATACGGAGCGTACTTAGTTTGGTAGTATTAGCTATTGGATGTGCGGCATTTTCCCAGTCTACACATAGTTTGGCCATAAAATCATCTCCTGCTGGAGATTTTTCTGTAAGAATAGTGTCGCCATTATCTCCATAGTATCCCATAGCACTAGCTTGTATGAAGTGCTTGATAGTGATATTATTTTCTTGAATCGTTTTCACGAGCAGAGATGTGGAGTCTACCCGTGAGTTTATGAGATCTTTCTTTCGTTTATCAGTCCATCTTCCACCTATGATAGAGCTACCTGCTAGGTTAATGATATACTGCGTATTTACAAAGGCTTCTATGTCTATAGCCCCAGCAGAAATATCCCAATTGTATATTCCTTTACTTTTATCTGTAGGTTTTCTGCTCAGTACTTTGATCCCGAATCCTTTGGTTCTTAAGTGGTTGCCTACTTCTGTTCCTATTAGTCCAGAACCGCCCGCTATTAATACGTTTTGCATCTCCTTAGTAACGTTTAGTATTTATGAATGTTTGATATTTCTCTTTTAAAAGACTTTCTTTACAACAAATTTAAAAGACTATGTGTAGAATAAGTATCTTCACCTTTTTGACATTTGTTTCTGTTTTGAGCTTTGCTCAAGGGGATAGTACTAAAATAAACAAGGTGAAAGTTGAGATTTTATTTAATGTTTCTGATGCTCTGGGAAGGGCTACGGGTAATGTTAATAGCAGTACCAGATTTACAGATCCAATAATGCTAGGGGCTAAATTAGTCTTAGCAGACGGTAAAAAAGCAGTTCGTTTTGGGGCTAATTTTGATGTGACACGGGGAGATGAATTCGGAGGTAATTTTGAGCGTAGAAGTACCAATGAGTTTTACACTTTCAGTGGAGGTATGGAGTTTAGGAATAAACTGTCAGAAAAATTCGAATACTTTTATGGAGCAGATTTACAGTACTATAGAGAAGTAAGTAGGGCTGAGATTTCGTTTATAGATAATAACGGCACTTTTTCTACGGAGCAGTTGAATTCTGTTTTTAATGGTCCTGGGGCGTCGCTTCTGATAGGATTTAGATGGAATATAAGTAAGAGAATAGCATTCTATACGGAAACTAATGTGGCATTTCAAGCCATTAATAGATACAGGTACATAGCAGATAATCTAGGGAATAAGTCTATTCTAGAAGATAAACTTGAAATGAATATTCGACCTGTACCTCCTGGAGCCATTTTTTTAACGTTTACCCTATGAGAGGTATAGTGAGGATGGTGATGTTATGTACATCACTCATAACAAGTGCTGGTTTATACGCTCAGGATTCTTCTAGTAAGTCTCAAAAATATGTAGGTTTTGATGCGAATACGATGCTTAGTCAAGTAGTACCATTTAGTAATTTCCAGCAAGGAGTAGGATTTCCTGCTGTACTAGTTCGTCGGCTTTGGGACGGGCATGGATATCGCACAGGGATAGGATTTGGCCTAGATGCAGATAATGTTTTTTTAGAAAATGCATATATATCATTTGGCTATGCTAGGCTCAAAGATTTAGGAGAGAAGTATTCATACACTACTGGTCTAGAAATAAGACTAGTATCTTCTGTAGGCAGTGGAGCTGATTTTGTAGGTTTAGCTAATTATTGGGGATTTGAATATAGGCTTAATAAGGTGATAAGTATTTCTACAGAAGCTTCTCTTCAGTTAGGGGTGTTGGATGATTTCCAAATATCAGTAAGGCCTCCGGTACGTATACAATGTCATTTTAGACTGAAGTGATTGTAATTATGTACATTATTCTTTATTTTTACCGTTGACTTAATATCAATATCTGTTATGAAAATTAAAAGTTCGGTTTTGTCCATATTCACTGCAGTACTAGCAGCAGTAGTAATCTTAAGCTATACTTCTTGTAAGCCTGATAGAGTTTTAAAAATTGGAGAACTTAATCTTCCAGAAAGTCCATACGATTATCTGAATATTGAAACTGCTTTTGGGACAGAAAACTTAGCAAGCAGAATTCATACGCCAAGGATAAGTAATTCTTACCTAAATAATCAAGCAGCTCTAGGAAGAGTCTTATTTTACGATACTAAATTAAGTATAAATAATTCAGTTTCTTGTGGTTCGTGTCATAAACAGAAACTTGGTTTTGCAGATGGGTCTAAGTTGAGTACTGGCTTTGCCAATAAAAAGACACTCAGGAATACACTATCCATAATTAATACCTTAGATGAAAGTGGATTATTTTGGGATAGCAGAGCAGATAATGCTACAGAGTTATCGCTAATGCCGGTATTTGATCATAGAGAAATGGGAATGGAAAATGATGAAATGTTAGTTGAGAAAATCGGAAGTGCTACGTACTATAGTGATTTGTTTCAAGAGGCATATGGAAGTCAAGAAGTTACAAAAGAGCGTATCACTATAGCACTATCTACGTTTCTCAATACCATGTTTTCTAAAAGCAGCAGGTTTGATGGTGATAAAACTGATTTTAATTTCGAGGAAAGACTAGGAATGGAAATTTTTAATGGGAAAGCCAATTGTGTAACATGTCATACGTTGGGAGCTAACTTCAGTAATGGTGGAGGATATAATAATCATTTCTCTCCTGTGACAGGTACAGCTAACATTGGCCTAGATAAAGTATATGCAGATAAAGGAGTAGGGGGAGGAAGCTTCCGTATCCCAAGTCTTAGAAATGTAGAACTCACTGGACCATATATGCACGATGGCAGATACACTAGCTTGGGAGAAGTGATAAATCACTACAATGGAGGAGTTCAGGATAACAAAGAAGTAGACCCTGTATTTAGAGCTGAGGATGGTAAAATCAAAGGTTTAGGATTGTCTAATGTAGAAAAAGAAGCATTGATATCATTCTTAAAGACGCTTACGGATAATAAGTTTATCTCAGATCCTAAGTTCTCAGATCCATTTAATTAGGTAAAAATGCACACCTTTGTAGTGTGAACGGAACTACTTTACAAATACGTGGATATCACTGTGACGCATATGGTCATGTGAACAATGCTCGCTACCTAGAGCTATTAGAAGAAGCCAGATGGAGCTTTTTGGAGCCTGCACTTAAAGAGAATTTTTTTGATACTAGAAATTTATTATTTGTAGTAGTGAATATCAATATATCGTACAAAAAACCACTTTTACCTAATCAAGTTGTTGCTATAGAAATCACTGATGTTACATATAACAATAAGAGTATGGTAGTACGTCAAACTATTGTAGATAAAAGTACCCAAGAATTAGCATCTGAAGCACTTGTAACTTTTGTTTTGCTCAATAGTAAGACCGGTAAGCCTGAGACGATCACCGCAGATATTATTGCTAAGTTAGATGAACTAACAGATATGAGAAATGATTAAACGGATAACAAAGTGGCTCTTTGAAGATATATGGGGTTGGAGAGTAGTAGGTCCTGTGCCCACTACTCCAAAGTATCTCATAGTAGTAGCACCACATACGAGTAATTGGGATTTTTTGATTGGTGTACTGTTTAGAAATTTTACCGAAGGATTTGACCCAAAGTACTTGGCTAAAAAAGATCTTTTTGTTTGGCCTATAGGATTTATATTTAGAGCACTCGGAGGTTTTCCTGTAGAGCGGAGTAAAAATACCAATTTTGTGGAGTCGTTAGTCAATGTATACAATACGGAAGAGAAATTTGCGACTACGATCACTCCAGAAGGCATGCGTAAATACAATGGGAAGTGGAAGACTGGTTTTTATCACATCGCGAAAAATGCGAATATTCCAATTGTGAGAATAGCCTTTGATTACGCGAGTATGCAAGTTGTTTTTAGTGAGCCATATACAGTGACTAAAGGAGTGGATGAAACCATAGACGAGTTTAAACAATACTACAGTCAATATACGGGTAAAAACCAAGAAGATGGAGTAAAATGGCCAGAATGAAAATAGAAATGCCGGATAAGTGGTCCTATAGTACAGAGATAGAAGTACGAGTGACGGACCTTAATTATGGGAATCACCTGGCTAACCAGCAGTTTTTGGCGTATGCTCAGGAAGCAAGAGTTCGCTTTTTTGAGACCTATGGGTTTAAGGAGCTAGACTTCGGTGGTACCTCACTTATTCAGGCTGATGCCGCTATTACTTTCAAAGGGGAGGGACATCTCGGTGATGTGGTCCAGGTAGAAGTAGCTTTAGAGCAGACAGGTGGATCATCGTTTGACGTGTACTATAGATTTACTAATTCCACAAAAGGAAAACCTATGGCAGAAATTCGTACGGCTCTTGTCTGTTTTGATTACGAAAAAGGGAAGGCTGTGAGAATTACACAGCGTGCATTGGATTCAGGGATTTTCGGTTAATCCATTTTAGTCTTAACTAGTTTTAATAACTTAGTCTATTTATGGTGTTCTATTTTTTACTCGTTAATACTTGGTATGAGATATTTTGCAAAGGCCTTACTTTGATATTTGTGAATAGAATTTTATGTTTCCTTTTTGTCAGTTTCTAATATCAACAAATCTATCATTCCTCAAGTAGTCTCTTTAATTTTAAGTGTATGAGTACCATGTCAATGTTGTAAATATGCAACTTTTATCACATTCTTTTTTAATGGTATAGACTGTACGGAGGTGTTTTTTTGATTATTAGATCAATACAACATATCACAAGTCAAAACACTATTTTCGCCGAAGATTATGTGGTTGAGTTTTGCATCTAATATTTTAATACTTGTGGTAGGTGTATTCTTATATCTAAAGTATGAGGAAGAATACGCACAGAAGTCCTGGGGTTACTTTGTTTTGCTCACAGGTTTAGCCGCGGGTGTTGCAGCTTTTGGACATTTAGATATTTTAGCTTCAGACACACGAGGGTATCTGTTATTTGTTTCCCGTTTACTAAACATCCTGTCCATGCTTGGATTTGTGAAAGGAGTTTTAGACCATTTTGGTCATACTACTAGAGGTCATCAATTCGCGAATTATATTCTATTCTCTGGTGTTTTCATCTGGCTTTTTTATCTAAATATCAATTACTTAGGAAGTAAGCAAGCATTTATACCAGTAATTGTCTATGCAGTAATAGGAATGCTAGTCATAGGAGTGCCTCATTTTATACTTGCACTTAAAGAGGTCAAGCAGTCATCCTTTTTCATATTAGGCGGCATTTTACTTTTGGTGATATCTGCATTTATATTCAAAGCTCTTCCAGAAGGGAGTGGAATAAAATCATCAGATATTAGCCATATATTAATAGCATTCTCTCTAGTGTCTATGACGATAGGGTTCAAAAAAACACTACCTTAAATGAAAGTTAATTACGTATTACTTCTTACCATCCTTTTTATAAACGTCACTGCACAAGCTCAAGACCAATCTTATGATAAGAATGATTCTCTAGTGGTCCGTTCTATTTTTGATGAGGCTCTAATGAACGGGGAAAGCTACGCTAACTTAAATTACCTCTGTAAAGTAATAGGTAAGAGAATCACAGGTAGTCAAGCGGCAGACGATGCGGTATCGTGGTCTAAAAGTGTGGTACAAGACTATGGAGTAGATAGCCTTTATATGCAAAGTGTGGAGGCGGAGCATTGGATCAGAGGAGATAAGGAGTCGGTAGCCATAAGTGAAGACATATCCATATTGCTCAATGCGTGCTCACTAGGAGGATCTGTAAGTACGGATGGTCCGCTGCAGGCTGATGTAGTAGAAGTGTCCGGTATGGACGAGCTAAAGGCATACGGAGTTGGAGAACTTACAGGAAAGATAGTGTTCTTAAACGAACCGATGGATAAGAAAAAGATCAACACCTTCAATGCCTACGGAGCGTGCGTAGCACAGCGATACAGTGGTGCTTCTGAAGCTGCGAAAAGAGGAGCTGTAGCAGTATTGGTCCGTTCACTTACTACACTTACAGATGCGTATCCACACACAGGAAGTATGGGCTATGAGGATGGAGTGACTAAAATACCTGCAGCTGCCATAGCTACACAAGACGCAGACGTACTCCACCGCTATATCGATAGCTTGGGTACTGCTAAGGTGACTATGAATCTGAGCTGCTATACAAGTGACAGAGTGGTAAATACCCATAACCTAATAGCAGAAATAAAAGGATCTGAGAATCCCGAGCAGATTATCGTTTTCGGGGCACATATAGATAGCTGGGACAAAGGAGAAGGAGCCCATGACGATGGAGCAGGAGTGGTGCAGTGCATGGAGGTGCTTAGAATCTTCAAAGAAATGGGACTAAAACCTAAAAATACGATACGTATGGTGCTTTATATGAATGAAGAAAATGGGAATAGGGGAGGAAATACCTATGCCGAAAATGCCAAAACAAAGGGTGAGAATCATATTTGTGCTATAGAAAGTGATAGGGGTGGATTTTCTCCTAGAGGGTTTAGCATCGATGGTACAGACAGCCAGTTGGTCGCTGTATCTAGCTGGCAGGAGCTTCTTGAACCTTATGGTCTGCACTACTTCAAAAAAGGATACGGAGGGGTAGATATAGGTCCGCTAAAGAAAAAAGAAAATTGTGTGAATGAAAACTTATTTTTAATGGGACTCTATCCAGATTCTCAGCGGTACTTTGATTATCATCACTCGGCTGATGATGTTTTTGAAAATGTAAATCAGCGTGAACTAGAGCTAGGAGGAGCGAGTATGGCCACAATGCTGTATTTAGTAGATACGTATTCGTACCTCTTTGGCGATTAGTTTTATGACATCTTTTTTCATTTAAAATCTGGATACTTGTACTATGAAAAAGATAGTATTGTTTTTCAGTTTTTTTATGTTGACGGGGATTGCAGTTAACGCTCAGTTTAAACCATTTAATGCTTCATTAGGATTTAACTGGAATGTTACTCAGCGTGTGCCAGATCAAGTGCCTAACGCATTTTTCAATGACATTGCTTTTTCAAATCAATTCAATGTGTTTACTACTCTTAATCGGGTATTTAGCGAGTATGGAGTCGGGTTTAAAGGGAAACGTAAGAATATTTACTTTGACTTTTCTCTACTTCAAGGCACAGACTATCTCAGTGCTAGTGAAAGCGATTATGTCACCACTAATGACACGTCCTACTTCACAAGTTCAAACTACGATGTAAATAGTGCACTGATAGGACTGAGAAGTGCTATACGGCTAAGTACTCCCAGAGATCAGCGATTTGTGGTGCATTATAGCTTTGGTATAGAAGGACTATTAGCGTATGATGTAGATGCAGAAGGGCAGGTATGGAGCAGAGATAGTAACTTCGATGCATCTAATGAGACCAGAACCTTCATAGAGCCAAGTTTTTCTGGATCGTATGGCAATGCCAGTCTTGTTCAGAATATTGGATTAGCATTTAAATTTGGTAAGGACGAAACGAAGTTTCCACTTAATAAAGCATATATAGAAAGTGACTTCCAGCTACTCAATAACTTTACTTTTATAGATGGGACTACTTCTCAGTACCGCACGTTTGGACTTATCCTAGCCTTGGGTTATCAGTTTTAATGAAAGCTTGCAAAAAAAACGCTAAGATTCCTCCTTTCCTTCAAGACAATTTTTTGTAAAGTCTTTTCTTTTACTTTCTAATCCATTAAATTCCAACTGTACTATAGGTGTAATACCAATTTAGGTTTTAAATGTCGTATAAATAAATTGAGTTTATCGAAGGTTTGTAAAGGCTAAAAATCATTGCATAGCCTTCCGCGTGTCGCCATAGCTTTAGCGGAGGCACAAGCTATGGTATTCCTCCATAGGCGGACACGTATTTTTTAACGAATAGAAATCAAGTGAAAAATGATTTATATGCGGCAATTGAAAGCTGTTTTGGTATAATATCAGATAATTGAACTCTTTAAAAGTTGAACTAATCCTGCTTGATTTTGCAGTTAGAGCTTCAATTTTTAATGAGTTTATTCTTCTTAATCCCCTGGGTCCAGCTTACTTAAGAAAAGAGCTACTGTCCGCGGGCTTGCACTTCGGATTCTAAATTTACCTTTGTTCATTTTAGGGCCATCTTCCTTAATGATATCATTAAACTCTTTATCTGTACTAGCTACGGTTACGCTTCCCAAGTAGTAGTCGATGTAAAACCAATCGTACTTGCTTACTTCTAAGTATATCGTGTATCTGGTGCTGCTTCTACGCTTGGTTATAGCTACTCGTGCGTCTATCTGGCGGTTTACTTGTTGACCATTGATAGTGGCTATATGGATAGGATCATAGCTCAGAAACTGTCTGGTAGTAGGAGAGTAGTGCAGGCTCATTTTACTGAAAAATAAGTTTCGGTCCAAGTCCCCTTGAGGTCTAAGTTCGCCAGAAGCAGCATATTCTATTGCTTTATCTAGTTTTTTATCATCCAAGTATTCTGCCATAGCATTCGCCACGAAGGTGCTATTATTATCTGCTAGTGGATTACCATTGTCATTTATGACCGCTGCTATTCTAGTATAGCACTCTTCTGGTAGCTTTATGTTTAATGCGAGTATAGAGTTGATGATAAATGAAGAGTCACTAGGGAGTTTTTTTAGATTACCCGCCATTAGGCCATTGAAGTTCTCGTCTACTTCCATACCAAAGTTCAACTTGCCTTCAGAGTATACTTCTTGTGTGCTGTTATTGAAGGACAAGAAACTACCGCGTTTCGCACCCTCCATTAGCTTCATGGAGTCACCTACGAAAAAGGTTTTGTTTTCTTCATTGTAGTAGAAAACACCTGTGTCAGAAGTGATTTCCATATCTGCATAACTGCGTTTTGAGTTAAATAGAGATGGATAAATGTGTACGCTATCATTTGCTATACTTACGGCAGCATACATCTTTCTTCGGTCCTCATTAAGTATGGTTTTAGCTGGGATTATTATATCCTTAGGATCTGGCTGTCCGCTATACCTAAACCACGCACTCGGATATAAGTCTAAACTATGTAGTGGTTTTACATATCCGTTAAAGACAAGATCCTCCTCATGACTGTGGAGTTCTGTTTGCCCTTTGAAGCCTATCATCGGGCTTATAGCGAAGGAGGCAGAATCTTTTACAAATCCACTAGCGAGTACCGTAGTATCACCCCTGCCTTTTACACGCATCTTATTGAAGTAAACTATCTGATTAGTATTGTGCTTGTCTTTATACGTGTAATAGGCACTACCACTAATCAGGTAACGTCCCTCTATTTTAAGGTCAGCATCATATAGTTCATGATTTTTGTTATCTCTTGCCGCTAGCATTCTAGCCTCTTTCAGACGCTGCATATCTGCGTCTTCTCGGATCTCTACTTTCCCATCAAAAGGGAATACTCTACTGTCTGCTACATCTATATAAGATACGTTATCAGCATATATAACACCTAGTTTCATATCAAATAGAGCTGTAGTACTTTCGAAACGTAAGCCTTGTTGTTCGTACTTACTACTTACAAAGTAGGATTTTTCTTTAGCTAGGAGTGGTCCTTTGTCCAAGGCTATAGTCTGTGCATTCATATCCCAGGTGTACTCGTCCATAGAGCTAGCGTATGAATTAAATGGAAAGCTAGTAAGCTTACCTTTTTCGTTTTGTTTAAATTCGGCTATATGTGTATTGAAATCTACATGAGCGTTCATATTATCAGAAGAGAATGCTATTTTATCTGCGGTGATAGCACCTATCTCTATGGCTGATACTTTAGCGTCTACCTTGTTTGGCTGATACTGCATATTGGTAGATGTAAGCTTAGCCTTATCCCATGTAAGCACACCGTTACCTGCTATCTGATTACTAGTTTGTGTCAGGTTTCCGACAAATTCTTGTCCATCACGCAGTACTTGTACTGTATGTCCATTGGTATTCACATACATAGAATCCTTGGCTGGGAGCCATTTGGTAAGCACATCTTTGGCAAACACATTGGGGTATTTACTGTTTTCGTTAACAGTATAGGTCTTTGCTACTGCACTGGTATAGTCTGGAGTCATTAGGATCTCCTGAGAACTTACTTGTGCACCTTGGAAGTCTATAGTACCCCTTGCCGTAAATCCTCCTTCGCTTAGTTTGATGGCTACGTCTCCAGAGCCCTTGCCACCATACATAGGGTAGGAAGCCATTGGTTTTTCAAAACCGAGAGAGTAGTCATCCATAATTTTAGCCTCATACTTGAAATCAGGGACAATACCAGCAGAGACAAACAGCCCAGGGAAACTGAGCTCAGCAGTAGTGAAGTTGTCCATGTTTTCTATGGTAAAGGGATCTACCTCAAAACGGAATCGCTCTTTGTCATACGCCCCATTATGTATACTTTTTTTATCATAGGCAATTACGGCTCCTTTTTTACTAGTGAAGCGGGGGTATTCTGGGAAGTTTAGGAGTCCAGACTTATTCGTAGATTTATCTATCTCCAGAGTTCCGTTTATATCTCTTAATACAGATTTTACGGCTACTAGTCCACCTTTGCCACTTAGATCTTCTGTGAATATTACCATCTCTTCTATATTATCGGAGGATATTTCGAAATTAAAGTAGTTGAATTCAAAGGCTTCAGCATAAAAATCAAATTTACCTGCGGTGACTTTCCCGCCAAAAGACATCCGACGCTTATTTTTTAGGATTATCTGCTGCTCATGAGGAAATACGTAGACACTCTGACTATCACTAAGTCGGAAAGCTCGTACACCTTCTATTACAAAGGTGTTATTTATCAAGTTTAAAAATGCATTAGACCTTGCAGAGATTACAGATGAGAATCTGATTACATCGTAGTCCATTATTTTCATATGTGCAAGTACCGCATGATCTAGTTTTTGTCGTACTTTTATAGTGTCAGTTGCAGGATTAAAGAATAAATAGCCAAGGTCAGCTAGTTCTACTATCTGAGGTTTGAGGTACATCTGCTTACTTCCCATCCATTGGGCATATTCTGAGAAGGTAAACTCACGTTTTCTGTTTTTCACTACGAAGTCACGCATCTTGGAAAGTGGGTGATACTTCAGCATACCTCTAGGTATTTTTTCGTAGCGTATTTCTTTATAAAACTCCTTCGATTCTATGAAGGCTTTACCTTCTTCTCCTACCATGTCAAACTCTATCTGAGGAAGGTCAAGATTCCAAACGACTTGATCTACAAAGATGTCTACTTCCTGATCATCATTGAAAAAAGGAGCTTGTTCTAACCCTTCTTTACCACGGCTCATTACGAGTGCTTTACGGTCTAGGTTTAAGTTGAAGTTAAGTTTAGGATGAAAGATGGTACCACTATCTGTGAGTATTGTTACCTCACTAGCTAGTGCTGTTATTTTGCCTTCCTTCAAGCTGAAATACTCTGATTTGGCAAGTACTCGTTTTTTACTCTTATAAAATATTTCTACCGTACTAGGGTTTTCTGCACTGCCATTCGCTATGATTTCGGCTCCTTTCATAGCATATCCACCTCTAAATTTTACTGTATTATCTAGGTATGAGCCTAGCTCTAGGTTTTTTTTGAATGATACGAACTGGGGAAACTGAGATTTATTGAGACTAGACTTTGTTATATCCTGTGCACTACTTGCTCTGTCCTTAAAGCTACCATAAAGTGCATTAGTAAGAAAATCGTCGTTATGAAACAGCACCGTATCTATCTCTAGCTCTGCTCTATCAAAGGATACAGAGTAATTACCTTCTATATCCGCATAAATATTTTCTTTTCCAAACCCTACTCTCTCCCAGCTTACTTTCCCTTTTTTACCCTCCCATACATCTGTATCTAAAAAGTAACTACCGGAAGTCTGGTAAATGGTTATTTGATCTACTTGAGCTTGGCATGTTAAGTCTATGCCCTTGAAGGCTATCTGTACTCTATTATTGTCAAAGAGGAACCGATAATTATCATTACTCGCATACCATTTTTTTGTATCTGATAGGTAGAGAATATTATCCTTAAAAAGGTTTCTAGAAGCCTTCATAAGTGTGAGGAAAGTCCTGTTGCCAGATTGTATTGCAGGACTTAAAGATTTTGCCCAGCTAATATACTTTGCCTCATCTATAGAGTCCTTGGCATAGAGCATAGTCTCTGTGAAAAGCACGAAACTTGGTATTCTCAAGTCGTTTTGCAGCATCTGATTAGCTACATTGATGACATTACGCTGCTCTGGTTCTACAAACTTGGCAGAGTCCCACTTGGTCGTAAATGATTTCATAATAGCCTTACCTTCTTTGGTGTTATCGCTATTGATATATGCATTAAATTCCTCTATGAATACCTCGGGCTTTTGTGAGAAGGAGCGTGGTTGTGCCACTGCTAAAAAAGCTAAAAGTAAAAAGGATAATGCGATGTAATATTTTTTCTGGAGCATAGTTATGCTAATATATATTCTGTTTGTAACCAATTGTTATCTATGTGTTTACCTACTAAGATTAATCCGTGTGCTGAAGCTGCAGTCTGCTGCTCATCAAAGTCTTGATCTAGAAAACCGCAGAGTATAAGATGCCCACCACTATTGAGTTTAGCTACGAACTCTGGTAGTAATCTTAAGTTTATGTTCTTCACGATATTACTTACTATAATGTCGAATTTTTCGGTCAGATGCTTTATACTGTCTGCCTGCTGTACTTCAACGTTTTTAGCCTTATTTAATTGTATGTTTTCGTGCGTGTTTTCCATGCAGTTAGGATCATAGTCTATTGCTAGTACTCGTCTTGCTCCTTTTTGCGAAGCTAATATAGCGAGTAAACCACTGCCGCAGCCCATGTCTAGTACAGCCTTATCTTCACAGTCTAATTGTTCTAGGGCTATGCCACTCAAGCGAGTAGTCTCGTGATGTCCCGTACCGAACGCCATTTTTGGGGTGATGATGATATCGTGCTTGTAGCCGCTACTTGGGTGAAAAGGTGCACGAGCCTGAATATGCTCGCCAATTATGGCTTCTTTAAAGTTTTCTTCCCACATTGCATTCCAGTTTTCATTGACTACATCTTCTATCTGTTCTGGTGACAAGCCGAAATTAGCGAGTAAGGCTAAGGTCTCTACTTCTTTGTAATTTTCTACTTGGCAATAGGCAATAAGCCTTCCTTTTTCGTAAGACGTACCTTCATAACCAGACTCTTGGAGTAAGAAACTTATGGTTTCTTCTAGGTCTTGATCACAGATAATATGTATTGCTTTATAGCTCATTTCTTTATGTTACAATATTACGTTCTGTGAATGCTCGTTTTGTTGGATTGGTTAATTTGTTGGTAATTGTTTTACTTCGTATTTAGATTCTTTGTTGCTTTGTTTGTTAGGAGAGTAGGACTAGATATATAGACATCTAGATGCAACCAAATAACTTGAAAAATAAAGCCAAACAACAGGCACTCGCCTGGTATAAAAGCCGTGATTGGAAGATGTTTGCATTCCAAAAAGAATGCTTGGATTATTATTTTGAGGGAAAAAATGGCTTGTTAAATGCTCCTACAGGAAGCGGAAAGACATTTGCACTGGGTGTGCCAATGATGCTGGCAGACAAACTCAAAGGAGATTACAAAGTAGGCTTAAAAGTACTTTGGATTACACCGCTCAAAGCGCTAAGTGTAGATATTACTAATGCGCTCCAAGAAGCTGCAGATGAATTAGAAACTGGCTGGCGTGTGGAAAGAAGGAGCGGAGACGTGAGCTCTGCTAAAAAAGCTGCTCAGTTAAAAAACAGTCCTGATTGCTTAGTAACTACACCAGAGAGCTTACAGATAATGCTTGCTCGCAAGGGATATGCAACCTTTTTTAAATACTTAGATGCCGTTATCGTAGACGAATGGCATGAGCTATTGAGTAGCAAACGTGGGGTGCAAGTAGAGCTAGGACTTAGTAGACTAAAAGCTATAAAACCAGATCTTAAAATTTGGGGAATATCTGCTACTATAGGCAATATGCCAGAAGCTATAGATGTACTTATGGGTGATAAAAAGACGAGAGCCAATACTGCTATTGTTCAGTCTAAAATAAAAAAGAAGCTTAAAATGACTACGTTACTTCCTACTAAAATGGAAGACATGCCGTGGGCAGGTCACTTGGGAGTCCGGTTATTGAAAAAAGTACTTCCCATTATAGAAGAAAATAGTTCTACACTTATATTTACCAATACACGAAGTCAAGCAGAGATTTGGTATCAGAAACTCATAGAAAAGTTTCCAGACTTAGCAGGGCGTATAGCTCTGCACCACGGTAGTTTAGGAAAAGAAGTGCGAGAATGGGTAGAATCCGCTCTGCATAAAGGGAGTCTGAAAGCTGTAGTAAGCACGAGTAGTTTAGACCTAGGAGTAGATTTCAGGCCTGTGAGTGCTGTGATACAAATAGGAAGTCCTAAAGGAATAGCTAGATTTTTACAACGAGCAGGTAGGAGCGGACATTCACCAGAAGCTACGAGTAAGATTTATTTTTTGCCCACTAACTCCCTAGAGATAATAGAATCCTCAGCCTTGCAACGTGCCATAGAAAATGGATATATAGAAAGTAGGATTCCTGTAGTGCGTGCCTTTGATGTATTGGTGCAATATCTCGTGACTTTAGCTGTGTCTGACGGTTTTAGAGAAGAAGAGATCTACGGAGAAGTACGGAATACATACTGCTACCAAACCATCACCCGTGAAGAGTGGGAGTGGGTACTCCGCTTTATCACTATAGGCGGAGATAGCTTGCAGAACTATGAGGATTTTAACAAGGTTAAGATAACCGATGGCTTATTTAAAGTAGAAAGTCGCAAAATCGCAATGCGGCACCGTCTGAGTATGGGGACTATAGTGGGTAATAGTGCTATGATCGTAAAACGCCAACGTGGGAAAAGCCTAGGAACCATAGAAGAGTATTTTATCTCACGGCTCAAGATTGGTGACACTTTTGTGTTTGCAGGACAACGACTAGAATTGACTCGTGTTACTGGACTAGTAGCTTATGTAGTGCCGAGTACTAAGAAATCTGCAGCTGTACCCTCTTGGAGTGGTGGACGAATGAGTCTGAGTAATGAGATAGCAGAAATGCTCCGCAAGGAGTTTGCACACTTAATGGATTTAGAAAACCTAAATAAAGAAGGTAAGAAAGTCCAAAGTCTACTTGCTATACAGGCACAGCGTTCTGCAGTACCATTTCCAGATCAGTTGCTCATAGAATATCTAGAAGATGATGATGGCCATCACGTCTACATATATCCTTTTGAAGGACGAATGGTGCATGAGGGGATGGCACTACTGCTGGCTTACAGATTAAGTAAGATGACCAAGATAAGTCTTAACTTAGGGATGAATGATTATGGATTTGAAATACTTTGTGACCAAGAGATTCCGCTTATGGAAGCCTTGGAAGAAGATTGGTTTACCACTGATGGACTGCTAGACGATATTCAAAACAGTAGTAACATGACGGCCTTAGCAGGCAAAAAATTTAGAGAGATAGCTGCTATATCTGGACTTACCTTCAAAGGGTATCCCAATAAAGAGGCGAAGGAACGCCATCTGCAGAGTCACTCACAGTTATTCTTTGATGTGTTTAGTGACTATGAGCCGCATAATCTACTGCTACAGCAGGCGTATGAAGAAGTGACGTACTATCAGCTGGAGGTGAACCGTATTCGCACTGCATTCACTCGCATAGCTACTCAAGAGATTGTCATCAAATACCTCACTAAACCCTCACCACTTTGCTTTCCACTGCTGGTAGATAGTCTTAATCGTGATCGTATCTCTAATGAGAGTCTCGCCGAAAGAGTTAGACGGATGCTGGAGGAGCAGATGGGGGATTAAATTGTAATTTTGATTATGCTTAGAAAATTATCAGTATATTTCATTGTTGTCACTGTCCTACTTATTCTAATGTTCTTCGCATTTATTTATGCGTATGGATTTGAAGAAGGTACGTTCAGAAGCGAAATATTGGGAGAAGCAGTTTCTTACCCTTTTTTATGGTTGACTTGGCCACTTAGATTAGTGCAAAACGGTATTCATGATTTGTTTATCTTACCACTTTGGATAGCAAATGCTTTTTTGCAAGCTTTAGTGATATACAAAATAATGTTTTGGATTAGAGGGAAGAAATAATTGTAAAAGTACTCGAAAAACCCTCACCACTTTGCTTTCTACTGCTGTAGATAATCTTAATCGTGATCGTATATCTAATGAGAGTATCGCCAAAAGAGTTAGGAGAATCTTGGAAGCTGACGCATCATGGTAAAATTTCAGATTATTGTATAAAAAAAACAGCTTGAGGTTAGACCTAAGCTGCTGTCACTTTAAATTTTATTTACTCCAATTTTTTAAGTGCGGTCTCAGCGTTTTTGTATAGATAAATCAGAAGCATTCAGTGAGAAGTCATTTGCAGTACTTTCCGTTATTTGTGATTGTCCGACAGATTGTATTTCAGCGTCTGTTAATGGGATTGTGGCCATTGCACGCACTTTGTTTTAGAGGTATTAAAATAGCGATTAATGCGAATTGATTAATCGCTAGTATGGATAATAATTCTAAGTAAACTTAATTTATTTTAATTATAATTTTACCTTTAGCTCTACCTGTTTCTAGGTGTGTGAACGCAGCTACACTCTCAGTGAAGGGATAAATAGTGTCAACGATTGGTTTGATTTTTTTATCTTCTACCATCGTTTTGATTTCAGCTAATTGGGCTCCATTTGGGTGCATAAAAATGAACTTATAAGATGCGTCCTTCTCTGCACTTAGCGTAGCTAATTCCTCTGGCAATTTGTAATCCGCCATTCCAAACATTTTTGCAGTCTCCTCGTCCAAAGGACCTACCACGCTTATTACCTGACCACCCTTTCTTACTACTTCAAAAGCTTCTGCAGTATACTTTTGACCAAGTGTATCATATACTATATCTACGTCCTTTGCGATAGTTTTATAATCCTCTGTCTTGTAATCTATTACTCTGTCTGCTCCTAGCTCTTTTACCCATTGTACATTTTCTGTACTTGTGGTAGTATACACATAGGCTCCTTTTGCTTTGGCATACTGTATGGCTAAGCTACCTACACCACCAGATCCTGCGTGAATAAGGATTCTGTCATTTGCCTTAATACCCGCAAACTCCAAAGATTGTAATGCAGTAAGTCCTGCTAATGGTATACCTGCAGCTTCTTCAAAAGAAATATTTCCTGGCTTTTTGGATACTGCTTCGCTAGTTACCGCTACATATTCTGCAATAGTACCCATTTGCTCTTGAGGTACTCTAGAGTACACCAAGTCACCGATTTCGAAATTGCTTACATCGTCTCCTTTTTCTACTACAATACCACTGACATCATAAGCGGACGTACTTGGAAATGGAATAGGAAGTAGACCCTGCAGATTCCCTAGGACGATACTTTTGTCTATAGGATTGATGGCAGCAGCCTTCACTTCTATCAGTACATCTGTAGCTTGTACTGCTGGTTTACTTACTTCATTAAACGCTAAACTGTCCTTAATCTCACCGTACTTTACTATTTGTAATACTCTCATTTTTTATATCTTTTAATTATTTGATACAAAGGTATGAGGAGGGTTTCAGGTAAAAATTGACCTATGGTAAGAAACTAGTGTTTTGCATTTTCTACTCGTATTCTACTCAAGCTTTCTTGGGTGATACCTAAATAAGATGCAATGTGATAGTTATGAGTATACTGTTCTATCTCAGGATACTGTGTTATAAATAAAGTGTACCTCTCAGAAGCTGTCAGTTGTAATTGATTTAAAATCCGCTTGTTTAAGCTCACTACGTGACGCTCTAATATTTTTCGCTGAAAACGTTCGAACTCAGGGAACAGTGTAAGCATTAATTCCAAATCTTTAGCATTGAACTTTACAACCTCTGATTCTTTCAGACATTCCACGGTGAGTGTGGCAGACTCATCACTGTGGATAGCTATATAATCGCTTATCCACCAGTTTTTAATAGCAAATTGTAACGTGTGTTCTTTGCCATTTTTATCATAGCAATAAGATCTCAGGCACCCATCCGTCACAAAATAAACGTTCTGTACTTGTTGTCCTTGGCGAATCAATACTTCTCCTTTAGCAAAAGACTTTTTTGAGGAAATAGAATGAAGATAGTCCTCAGCTTCTTGGCTTAAACTGTGGTTGCTTTTTATTTTTTCGATTAATTCTTCCAATTTTTCAATGTGTGTTTATAGTAGAAAACGGCTAGCCTAAAGGCAAGTTCAACGAACTGAAATAATTCTTAACAGTAGTAACGTGTGCTGATTTAGCCTCAGCTGTCAGCCAACTTGCTTCAAAAGCATTGATGGCTAACTGTTTCAATTGATCACGAGTTAAGTCTAAGGCTTTAACCGTTTCATAGTAATTCTCATTCATATATCCACCGAAGTAGGCAGGGTCATCTGAGTGGATGGTTGCCAGGATCCCTTTATCTAGCATTTTAGCTACGGGGTGATCTTCCATTTTTTGAATCACTTTGAGCGCTATATTACTTAGTGGACAGAGGGTAAGTGGGATGTTTTGATCTAGTAATCTTTGGATCAACCTTTCATCATCTAAACAGCGGTTTCCGTGATCTATTCTGACAACTTTGAGTAAATCTAATGCTTCCCATATATAGTCTGCAGGACCTTCTTCTCCAGCGTGAGCTACTAGTTTGTATCCGTGCTTTGTAGAAGCTTCAAAGACCTTAATAAACTTGCTTGGTGGATTGCCTTTCTCAGAGGAGTCTAACCCTACACCATCTATCCAGTGCTGGTATGGGAGAGATGATTCTAGCGTTCTAAATGCTTCTTCCTCGCTCAAGTGCCTTAGGTAAGACATAATGAGTTTATAAGAAATGTTCAATTCTGATTGGCCTCTTTCAAGGGCTTTATGTATTCCATTGATAACGACTTCAAACTCAATTCCTCGATCTGTGTGAGTCTGCGGATCAAAGAATACCTCTACGTGTACTACATTTTGACTGTGTACTTTAGTGAGATATGCCCACGTCAGGTCATAAAAATCTTGTTCATGGATTAGAACTTGTGCACCAGCATAGTAGATGTCCAGGAACTCTTGAAGGTTATTGAACTTATAGGCGTTTTTTAATGATTCGATAGAATCATACTCTAAGTCTATAGTATTTCTTTTGGCTATTTCGAACATCAGTTCCGGTTCGAAACTCCCTTCTATATGCAAGTGAAGTTCTGCTTTGGGTATGCCTTGAATTATTTCTTTTAGGTCAGTCATTGCCATATGATTTGATTAATTCTACGAACCTACCACCAAACCATAAAGAATGCTACATAAAATCACTCTGTCTGAAATGGTTGGTTAATTTACAAGGTACTTTTATGAGTAATCTTGACACCTACAAGGGAATGTCGATTTATGGGAAGTCTGTATGCATTGGCACTTGAATACAAGGCCTAATGAATTTGAGAAAATAGAACATCCAGGAGTAATAGTAAGTGTACGTCAGATAGGTGACCTCTTAAATAGCTGCAGATATCAAACAATTATTCCTGGAGATGATAAAGTAGCTAATTTTTGTTTTTTCAATGATGGAAAGAATGAAGCCGCAGTAAATTTTCAGCAAATCGTCAGTTTAGTTTATCAAATAATTCAAAGAGTATATTCATATTTCTTATTTGTAACCTACAAAGATATACCCTTCCCAGTGATACTAGGCCAGTTCTTTTTAGATATTGAGTGCGATTTTGCAATTTAAAATGTTGGAAGACAGCCACCTACAGTATGAACTGACGTATATCATATAAGCTCTAGCTATAAATGCTTATATTGACAGCCCACCAGTTTAGTGCTTATATTATGACAGCAAATGTATCTTACTACCAAAGCAAAAAAGAGTTCCGTCAATTTGTAACCATTTCAATCCCTGATCTTATTCAACTAAAAAAAGAAGGTAATCAAACGTCTTTTAATGCATTAGTATTGAAAATAATGCCAGGAATAAGAAGGTATATAAATGAACGGTTGACTGCAGCTATGTCCAAAGGATATTTTTCCAAAGGGAAGTATAAGGTCGATGATTTTATCGATCAGATTTTTATTGAAATCTATGATACTATAGATACCATTAAAAACGGAAAAAAGTTCTATGTCTGGTTACTTAAGAAAACCAATAATCTACTCAATACTGCTATTGAAAAAGAAGAGTTTGATGACACCTTCTTTAAAAATATAGATGATTTTTCTAAACCTGAATGGGAAGCTATGCAGGAAAGGTATGGTGCAGACGCTAATGGATATTTTGTGATGATAGAAGAGCTAGATGATATATCGTATAATCATAATGACTATGTTCTTAACCATGTATTTATAGAGGATAAGGAGAAGGATGTGATTAAAAAAATAGATAAAGGTTTAACTACTGAAGAAATTAAAAATCACATAACTATGGTGTTACATAACTTACCGCCTGCGATGCAAAATGTTTTTGAATTGACAACGAACCACTACCTAGATTTGGAAGAGATTGCACAAATACGAAATAGCACTACTGAGGAAGTAGAAGGACTTCTAAAAGACGCTAAAAAAGCACTGCAATTAAGCTTTTTTAATAGGTACGAGTTGGGTTAATATATCAGTTCAGCTGTTAGAGCTGCGGTATCCCCATCATTTCTTGAACTGCCCACGATGACCACTGTTTTCATTTGAGATTTCTTCTCACGTTTCTGTTCTACTCTTCAGGCATCAGCTTCTCAGCTATGGCCTGAGCATCTTGGCTGTACTTATCATCCCCTTGAGACTTATACTCTCCAAATTTCTCAATGTAAAACTTTACTGTTTTCTCTATCACATCAGTATATCCACCATATGATGCCAAGGCACTTTTTACCTCATTCTGATAGGTGTCTTTATCTAGCTTGCCGGCAGAAACTAAATCCAAACGATTTTTCATTTGTCTTGATTTATCCTTGTATGACTGATTATCAGACTTGAATGCCATTAAAAAAAGTGAAAGTGCTTTCGCTTCTGGGGTTGGTTTTTCTCTATTTTCTTCCATTTCGGTATCGTGCTTTTTTATAGGGCGGCAATATAGGGTGAATAGTTTTTTTATAGGGTGAAGTTATGCTTTTCCTTTGATGCTCAGCTTTGCTTTGTCGTGTTATCCAAATTTCGAATCGGAGTCGTTTGTCTCCCGATAGCTATCGGATGAGTTTATCGGGATTCATCGAAGAATGAACAGCGGTTTGATGTGCTGGAATCGGAAGCCATTATTACATTGGTATAACCGACGCCTTATACTGCGTCAGGGAATACCGTCATTCTGAATCCTTGTCAGAGTCGAAGTGTGAACGAAGCGATTGGAACTCCGTATATCATCTATTACTAAGGCAGCGTTATAGATTTTGGTGTGAAATGGGGATGTTCTTTAGCAACAATTTTGATCCAATTGAATGGGTGGACAAGCAACAGTTCCATAGCTACAAAAGACGCAACAGTCTCCTTGTTTTGGTTTCAGTATCTCTTTACAGCTTTCGCATTCATAGAAGTATTGGCATGCATTTGTGGGCATTATTTCTTCTTTTTGGTGTCTACAGTTTGGGCAAGTGATGGTGGATTCTAATACTACTTTCGCACTCTTCATTTTGTTCTTTCTCTGGTAAAATTGATAGATACCAAAACCCAATAGCCCAACTCCAACAGCAATGAAAACTACACTTAATTTTTCAATTCCGCTGCTAATACCTAGTAAGGTGCTTCCTCCTGCTATAGTTATTATTAATGCAGGAAGCCAGCAACAACTGGTCGCTAGTATAAAAGCAAGAGAGCTGCCCAGTATGGATTTTTTATAATTCAATTTCTCCAAAATTAGTGATTAATAAATAAGTATTGCTAGCCGGAAGAAACAAGTGTTTTTAAATAACTGTAGGAGTGTCTAAAAACACAGTACTTATTTTTTTTAAACTCACAGTATTATTGGTTTTGAATTAGTACTTAAAGTGATAGAGGTACAAAACCTTACTACATATGGTAGCTTAGCTATAAACGTCGAAGAAGAATGACGAGATATAGTAAACCTATCATTGACGAGAGAATTTTTAGAGAGGCTAACTCGAAGGATTAGATTAAAATTTTACTGTTTCTTTTTTGATGAACTTTTACAGTCGTTTTGTTATAAAGGGATATCGTAAATTAAGTTTCAGGGACTACGCACACTTAAGATATTTTGGAATGATATTTAGCTGATTTATCGGAAGCATTTTTAATAGCATTATAGAGATTAAGACTAGAGTTGAAGGAATTATTACTTCACTATCCCTTGCAAATAGTCGCCCAATAAATCCTCTAAATTTTCGTGGTCGTGGAGTTGGTCGTACTGCATATCGGGGGATTGTAATTCCTCTTTTTGTTGATCTGATAACTGTAGGGCGAACACCAGTTCTTTGTATACCTCATCTAATAATCCTGTAGGGTTTACTATAGATAAAGTACTGGCTACTACATTGGCTGATGAGGTTGCCTTTATTTCATTGAGTACGTGTATTATTTCAGGAGCAAAGATCCCATGTGACGTCTCGTAAAATTCTGTAAAACCACCATTAGTCACCGTTTGGTTCAGTTTCACTATCACATAGACCATCTTTTCTGGGCCAGTAAGTTCTTGAACTGCCTTATACCATTCTGACCAGTTGTCTGCATCATATGCAGCTTCTAGTAGTTGTCTGTCTGCTGCACTGTATAGTCTACTAATTAGTGATCTGTTAGATACATTTTCCATTCATTGATTTTTAGGTATTTTAAAATTAGTACAGACGCTGTACATTCCAAAGGTATACTTATAACTTCATCCACTTCTGTACCTCAATATTACCATCACCTGAAGTGACTGTCACAAAGTATATACCTGAAGCTATAGCACTCACATCTAGCGTAGTGGTAGACGAATAGCTGGTATGTATGAATAGTATAGTCCCATTGGCATCTGTGAGCGTAACCTCTTGCTTGCCTGCTTTATAGAAGTCTATACGTAGTATATTATTACTTGGATTAGGATAGATTTTGATGCTAGATTCCGAGTTGATATTTGGTACGCCGAGTGTAGTAGGCATACTGAAATCTGCTACCACAGGATAGTGATCTGATGCACTTTCGGTGTCGTCTTTAGCAAGGCCATACTGCTGTAGTCTTGCTGCTGGCATTATCTCTGTACGAAGCACAAATGATTTCTCTGCTGTAGTCACTGCGTCTGAGTACAGCATAAAGTCTAGTTTTCCTGCTGGGTATGTGCTGGTCTCGCTATTCCAAGTGAAAGCAAATCTGTTATCTGTCTGTAGGCTCACTAGGTCAGTGACTTCTGTATCATCCCAATCTGGATAACCTCCGCTGCCATAAGTGGCGGTGTTTTGTATATCTCCAGTAATGAGCGTAGTAAGCTGCTGTGCGTAGCCCACTAGGTTTAGATCGCCACCATATACGAAGGGTGTACCTTGTGGTAGGTCTATTACTCCGCCACTAGTTTTTGCGTCTTGTATAAAATTGATGTATTGGTCTGCTTGATTTTGTCTTTGCGTCTCGCCTGTGCAGCACTTGAGATGTGCATTAGTAAAGAGTAGATCCTTAGTGTAGTATTCGGGTAAATCTATGAGTACAGGAAACTGACGTTCTAAGGTTTGCCAACGCTCTTTGAATGCCCACCGGGAAGCTGTTATAAGGCCATGGCTACCATGTTTCTCTACATACCATCCATTAGCAGTACCGGCAGGGAGCCAGTCGTCTAGTAACAGTTTGACTTGTGCCGCTGTTACATTATTGCACTCGGAGAAACCTATTATATCTGGATTCAGGCTTTTTATTATACTTTCAAAATGCGGCAGTCTATCAGCATTTGTAAGTCCATCAAACAGTGTATTATACGCTACTATACGCACGTGAGTACTGTCTTCTTTGTCAATGTCTACAGGAGTTTTGGGAGCTACGCTTGCGTTATCAAATGTGTAGGTGAATACCTCTCCTTGGTCTGGCAGTCTATCGTTATTATTGGTATTTGTCCAGAGTATTTTGACGGTTTCAGAGTTGAAGAGAGCTGTAGATCCATTTGGTCGGGCATCTCTTTTGATGGCTATCTCAAACCTATTGGAAGTGATGGTAGGCAATGCACGCATAGAGAAATCACTAAATTTCAGGTTATTGCTTCCATTGAACTGTACGGTTCTATTTCTAAAAAAGACTGCTAGCTCTGCTCCATACTCAGCTTGTATAGCAGTGCCCGTACTAGCGTCATTATCTGTATCTATGTACAGGCGGATATTGTGGTCTATGAGATCATCAGAAATATCAAATTCTTCATTTGTGGTTATGTTTATATATAGCCACTCAGCATCATTAGTCACTTGCATTTGCAGTAGGTCTATACCAGAAATAGATTCGCTAGGATCTGTAACTGTTTTTAGGTTATTCGTCCAATCATCAAAGAGGCCGTCTATAGCTATAGGAGCCGACTGTGCTAGGGTGGTGAGTGTAGCTAATAGGAGTAGGGACGTGCTTATTATGTTGTTCATTATAGAATGTTCGAAGGTAAGACGAAATGAGTTGAAATACTCAGGCAGTAAGATTTTGGTACTCGTTTAAATCGAGATTATGAGCGGAAAGGGAGTTGAGATACTTATTGGCTTGTCAGTAATCGAGATTACTACGTTGATTTATTCATAACGAATTATGTCAAATCAAGAAAACACACTAGAAGTATTCAAAGCCACTGCCAAAGGAAGCGGGTGGGCTACTACAGTAAACATTACAGGTACAGCTTGGGATATTCAATCTGACGAGCCGGTGGATGATGGAGGTACGAATACAGGACCTAATCCTATGCAGTATTTTGCAGCATCTCTCGCTGGTTGTCAAAACGAACAGGCACAAGTAGTCGCCGAAGAAATGGAATTAGCCATAGATACTATGGATATTTCTCTAGAAATAGAGTTAGATCTAGCAGGTTTTATGGGTATGGCTGACCATTCTAATGATAGCTATAAAAAAGTACAATTGATGCATACCCTAGGAGGTAATATCACTGCTGAAGAAGCTGCTAAAATGGGAGCTGCTGTAGATAGTCGCTGTCCTATATTAGGCCTACTTAGAAACAGTGGCTGTGAGATAGTGAGCACTTGGGCTAAGGTATAGAGAGTAAGGTTTTGTAAGCTTTTGTGCAGAAGCAGCTAGGTGCTAAGTTTACCTATGCTGATCTATCAAAATAGCATTGCCGTCAGGATCTGTGATTACAAAACTAGCAGGTCCAGTAGTGGATTCATCTGCTTGAATACCAAAAGGTATCTTCTTACTTTTCAAGTCTTTTTGTATTTCTCGCACATCATCAAAGGTGTCTAAGTCTTGAGCTTTTTGATCCCATCCGGGATTGAAAGTGAGTAGATTTCCCTCGAACATACCTTGAAAAAGTCCTATAAGAGTATTTTGATTTTTCATGATGACGTAGTTCTTTTCGAAATCTCCACCTGATTGCTTGAACCCTAGTTTTTCGTAAAATATTTTTGATGCCTTAAGGTCCTTGACGTTCAGACTTACAGAAAATGCTCCTAATTTCATGTGTTCAAAGTTAGTGCTTTATGAAGGAAGACTCACTGCGGCAACTTGTTACTAAAATAAGAGTATAACAAATTGATTAATTGAAATAAAAAAGGACGATCGCTTACGGAAAGAACCGCGTAAAAGAATAAAAACCAAGAATTTGTTACTTGAGCGTAATCAGGAAGGATATACCTGTGTAGCTCTATAAGCTCTGGGATTGACGCTAAAATTGAAAGAAGCAGAAACTTCTAAATTCACTGCCCCAATCAGGATTAATTATTCGCAATTTACAAATTTCTCAGCAAGGGTACCACTTTGGTTCCGAGTAACTCTATGGCTTGCATCATTTTACTATGCGGTAGACCTATGTCCATATTCAGTGTGATTCGGGAAATTCCTCCGAGTGCTTCGCTGTGTCTCAGTATTCGCTCTGCTATGGCTGTAGACTCGCCTACTAATAAGGCTCCAGTATATCCGCTTTGAGTATTGAATCCTTCTCTGGTTACTGGCGGCCAACCTCGCTCTAGTCCTACTTTATCAAATACAGTTTTGTAGCCAGGATAGTAGGTGTCTAAGGCCTCCTGAGTGCTTTCTGCTACGTATCCGAGCGAGTGTAGACCCACTTTTAGTTCGTGTGGTGTGTATCCCGCCTTTTCGCCTGCTTGGCGATATATTTTAACCAATGGAGCAAATCGGTGCGTCTCGCCACCTATCACTGCTATCATAAGTGGAAGACCTAAAGTACCGGCTCTAGCAAAAGAGGCAGGTGTACCACCTACGCCAAGCCAAATGGGTAGTTTGGGTTGGAGTGGTCTTGGAAATATTACTTGCTCTGTAAGCGATGGTCTATATCTGCCGTTCCAAGTTACTTTTTCATTGTCTCGTATTTGAAGGAGTAGGTTCAGTTTTTCGGTGAATACAGCATCGTAGTCATCCATGTCTAATCCGAATAATGGAAATGCATCTGTGAAAGATCCTCTGCCGGCCACTATCTCTGCTCGTCCGTTTGATAATAAATCGAGCGTTGCAAAGTTTTGGAATACACGTACTGGGTCGGCAGCACTGAGTACCGTCACTGCACTGGTCAGACGAATATTTTTAGTCTGAGTTGCTGCAGCTGCTAAAATCATAGTAGGAGCAGAGTCCAAAAAATCTGCTCTATGATGCTCCCCTATACCAAAGGAGTGTAATCCCACTTGGTCAGCCAGGGTTATCCGCTCCAGTAACTGCTGTAGGACTATGTTTCCGGTTACTTTTTCGTTTATGGGAAATGCTGCAAAACTGTCGATTCCTAGTTCCATTCTTGTGTGATTAAGTTTATGCTTTCAGTTTTTTCCAAGAGTAGTAAGACACAGCCGAGAGTGTAAAAGCCATTAGTGCACCTGGGAACTCTCCATCAGCTATACTTATGTGTGCACCAAAGGCAAGAAGGATATTGAAGAAGAAACCTGCATAGGCCCACTCTTTTAAAGTCTCAGACTTACTAAACCAAAGTGCTGCTAGTCCTAAAAGTTTGGCTACTGCTAGTGGATAGACAATCCAAGCAGGGAAGCCAAGGTTACTGAATGCGGCAACCATCGTTTCGTGGTTGAAGACATAATTGGCTGCAGAGAAAAGCATTAAAGCTGTGAATAGTCCGGTACTGATGTAATTGATGATTTTCATTTTAGATATATTTAGGTTATAAGTATTGAACTATATGCTTTTTGAAAAGACTTCTATTTTGTCTGTTAGTTCTTGTAGCTTTTTTGCATCTGCTATGGTTCCTGCTTTTAAATTGTCATAGAAACTAGGCAAACTAAAGTCTACTATCACGTTTCCACCATAGTGCGGCATTAAATTTTTGGTAATTTCTAGAGCGTTCATTCCACCTCTGCCACCGGGAGATGTAGCAGCTAAAAATAGTGGCTTACTCATCCATACCTTTGGATCTAGTCTACTGGTCCAGTCCCATAGATTTTTGAAAGCTGCGGTAATATTACCATTGTTTTCTGCTACAGAAAGTACTATGGCGTCTGTATCTTCTATTTGCTTTTTGAATGCTGCTACAGCTTCTGGAATTCCTTCCTTAGCTTCTAGGTCTACGCTGTAAAGCGGCAGCACTAGATGGTCCCAATCTAAGATGGTCACTTCAGCACCGGCTATTTTTGATGCTATGTGAGTTGCAAGTGTTTTATTGATAGAGGTTTTACTGTTACTTCCTCCTATGGCTAGTATCTTTTTCATTGCTTGTATATATATGGGTACAAATATGCAGAGCTATTATGGACCTTGCATTAATGTAGATTAAGAAATGAAATTATCTTTTTGCTATGCTCGCACTTTTTGCTATGCTCGCACTTTTTACTTTGCTAAGTGCCTCAGGCGTAATGCCGAGATAAGATGCTATCATTTTTTGTGGTACCCGTTGCACTATTTCTGGATAGGTAGAGACAAAATGTTCATAGCGTTCTATTGCAGAACTACTCATCAGCATTAGTACCCTATTTTGTAAAACAGCTATTCGTTTAAATAGAGGTTTAGTATTTGCTTTTTCATTACTAGTATCCTTTATCAGAACCTTTACCACTGTATCTTCTAAAGCGTCTATGAAAAGGTCTGAAGGTTGATCTGTAGGCTGACTATCCGCAATAGTCCATCCCTCTGGTGCGAATAAGAAAACATGTTCCTTTCCTTTATGGTCTATTACATAGCTTCTTAGTAAACCAGTTATTACTTTATAAACTCGTGAGTTTATAGTTCCTTGAGATTCTAGTATAGTTCCCTTTTTTATCGTAATGGTTTTAGACATTCTTCCTTTCGTCTCTTTCTAATATGGAGTATTCAAAGTTGTCAGACCACCCAGATTTTAGAAGCAATATTTGCCTGCCTCTTCCTTCTCGTATCATTCCTACCTTTTCAAACACCTTAATAGATGCTATGTTTTCTACCGCACATCCTGCTTGTATTCTATGAAGGTGTAAAGTTTCAAATCCGTAGTTAATTACAGTGGTTAATACTTCCGTAGCGTATCCTTTGTTCCATTTTTCTGGGAGTAGCTTGTACCATACCTCACCACGTCTGTTCTTGGTAGCCCAAAGCTTAAGTCCGAATAGTCCGATGAACTCAGTATCCAGTTTATCTTCTATGACGAAGGTGTAATTTGATATCTCCTTTGCGTTATTTGCTTTTATCAGAGACTCAATGATGACCTTAGTCTCATCTACATCAGCGGGAATACCTAGCGTATTGTATTCATCTACTTCAGGAAATGAAAGCAGTTGGTGAATATTGTCTAAGTCTGATAGGACTATTAATCGTAAGCGTGTTCTTGCGGTAGTAATATTAATCATTAGTTCTTATTCTGCTAGTCTAATGTTATTTGCTATCCATTCTCCATCAGATTTTGTTAATTCTGATTTTATTGGGAAGTTTCCTTGTTCTCCTACAGCTGTAAATGAAAACTCGGCTGAACCACATTGTCCATTTAAGGAAATGTGCCCTACAATAAGTGGACTGAAGTATTTTATTTTACCGGTCTTTTCTATAATTTCATTATCGCTTTTACAATACTCTTTTGATAATTTGAATGCTTTTGATTGTCCTAAGGCTAAAAATCCTAAAAGTACCGCCCCCATAAAACTAAGCACAATAAAGGTTTGAAATTCAAAAAAGTATTTGAATTGGTAGTCTATTCCAGCAAAAGGATTGCTCCTCATTCTTGAGAACATTTGTTTGAAGAGTTTGAAGAACTGAGGCGAGTGACCTCTCGTGTTTTTGTAGTTTTTAAACCAATGAAATACCCCAAATACTGTCAGTACTGGTGATATAATTAAGCCAATCGTTGAATATGGTTGCATATGAGAGACTTCTCCAAAGAATGAAGCCATCCAAATTATATAACCGCTGGCTGTGTAAGGTTTGTGATTTATTCTATTTGTCATCACAGGCTTTAAGACTCATTCAAGTATTTCGCTACCGCATACCCCATACTGAAACAGCCTTGGAGCAAGTAGCCGCCAGTAGGAGCATACCAGTCTAGCATTTCGCCAATAGCATAGGTATTTGGCATTTTATTCAACTGAAAATTGGCATCTACTTCATCCAAAGCAATACCACCCAAAGTAGAAATAGCTTTATCTATATCATCAGCTGCTGTTAGCGTAATGGGAACGGCCTTTATAATCTTTGCCAACTGATCTATATCCATAAAGGTTTCTTTATCAGAGTATTGCTTTATGAGTGCTACTGCTGTGCGATCTAGACTTAAATCCTCTTTTAGAATGTCTGTCACCTTAGTGAGTTTAGATTTCTTGTATTTGGCTTTGATTTGAGTCGCGGTCATCGTTGGCTTGAGATCCAGCTTTAGGCATACACTTTTCTTGGTGAGCAGTTCGTCTTGAAGACTACGACTAAGTGTATAAAGGGCATTGCCCTCCAGTCCGAATTCAGACACTACTAACTCTCCTGTAGAAGATTGCTTTTTATATTTTAGAGCAATGTTCTTCAGTGGTTTTCCAGCGTGTGTATTGATAAAACTTTTATCCCAATCGATATGAAAAGCACAATTGGCTGCTCTAAATGGAAGTACGTTTATTCCTTGTTCCATAAATGCACCAGACCAAGACCCGTCAGAACCAGTCACTTTCCAGCTAGCCCCACCTAGAGCAAATACTGTAATATCTGAATTAATGTCCTCAGAGTCGTTAAAGCATAAATGTCCTTTGGTATTCCAGCCTGTCCATTGAGTATCTAGTTTAAAGTGTACATCCTTAGCCGTGAGATGCTCTGTTATCTTATTAAGCACATCTATTGGTTTAAGTTCTTTGGCAGGGAAGACTCTGTTACTAGATCCTAGAAATGTTGGTACCTCAAGACTCTTAAACCAGTTTCTCAAATCTTCATTGGTAAACTGCTGAAGGATTGGAGTTATAAAATCACTGGGGTAATACTGATTTATCAGTTCATCTAAGGGAGCATTAAAAGTTAGGTTTAACCCTCCTTCCCCAGCTACTAAAAACTTACGACCTACGGCCTTCTTTTTGTCATAGATAGTCACTTGATACTTATCCGTATCTAGCTGTGCTGCTAGCATAAGGGCAGCCGCACCTCCTCCTATGATTGATATGTTTGATTTCTTTTTGATAGGTCAAAAGTAAGATTGTTTGGGAGGTATCAGAGTAGTAATGTATAAATGGTCTGACGGTTTGGTTTTATGCACTACCATAATTAGTGGACAACCTACTGCATCTTACATAGAAATCACAAGTTTGCTCAACTACTTTTGCTACGTGAACATTAAATTAACTAAATCGCTGGTAGTTTTTGATTTAGAAACTACAGGTATACAAGTAGCGGCAGACAGGATAGTAGAGATATACTGTATTAAAATACAACCAGACGGTACAGAGGAGCATCTGCATCAGGTGATAAACCCGACTGTTCCTATACCTCAGGTAGTATCAGAGATACACGGTATATGGGATAAAGATGTAGTGGGTAAGCCTACCTTTCAAGAGTTTGCAGGTGAGTTACAGGCGTTTTTAGGAGATTGTGATTTCGGTGGATTCAATAGCAATAGATTTGATTTTCCGATGTTAGCAGAGGAGTTTTATAGAGCTGGACTAGCTTTTGATACCAATAGGAAATTCATAGACGCCCAACGTATATTTCATAGAATGGAGCCACGTAACCTTGGAGCGGCCTATCAAAAGTATTGCGGTAAAGAACTCGTAGATGCCCATAGTGCCAAAGCGGATACCGTTGCTACCTGGGAAATAATCAAAGCACAGGTAGATCATTACGAGGAGATAGAGGGCGATATTGATTTTTTGAATGCTTTTAGCGGAGATAGTGAGTTTTATGATTTTGCACGACGCATAAAAAAAGGTAAAAATGGAGAAGCTTTATTCAATTTTGGAAAGTATAAAGACAAGCTAGTCACGGATGTTTTTAAAGAAAACAGAGGGTATTACGACTGGATGATGAAAGGTGATTTTCCAGAGAATACGAAGTCTGTTATTACCAAGTTGGCATTGGAGAGTAGGAATTCGTAATGCTCTTGACCACGGGTTTTATGCTGATTGGTAAATCAAGTGCATTGCCGGTATACACCTAATTAGTTAATAATCCACCACCAAGTCTACTCACTGTATAATACAGTTTTACAAGATTAATTTTGGCTTGGTTTACGCTATTCTTTGCTATCAATACACTAAGCTGAGCTACACGTAAATCATTGAAACTTATCTGGCCATTATTATAACTGGCTTGTGCTCGCTGAAGTGCCAGTTGGGTAAGAGCTACATTTTCTTCTTGTGCCTTTAGTGTGAGGGTTATAAGTCTACTATCCAGCTCTGCTGCGTATAGCTGATTTCTGATATTTAGCTTTGCCTTAGCTAATTTTAATTCGCTATTTTGATTGGTAAGGTCTGCATTGGCCATAGCAGTGTTTAGCTGATTTCCATTAAAAATGGGCATACTCAACGTAAGCCCACCATTGAAACCAAGCGTGCTTTGAGAGAGTACGATACCTGCTCCGTTTTGAGCAGTATTATATCCATACGCACCGTTGGCAGTGAGAGTTGGTAGTCTACCACCTTTTGTTGTCTCCACTTGATTGGTAGATAATGTTTGAGACACTTGTGCAAGTAAGATGCTCGAATTATTTTGAAGAGCTAGTGATTCTATTTCTTCAATATTTAGGTCCGCTGGTACCTCTATAGTTTTAGATATCGAGAAAAGATTGTCTGGAGCTTTCCCCATAAAGACATTCAGTGCAGCTCTTTGCTTGTTGAAAGACGTCTCCAGATTTAAAACACTCAGGCTATCGTTATTCAAATCCACTTGTGCACTGAGCACATCGAGTTTGCTCTTTGCTCCGTTTCTATTTCCTATAGTAGCTCTATTGAGTCGGTCTTTAGAAATCTGCATATTTGAAATTGCAGCAAAAAGGTCTAACGCACTTTGCTGCATATCCAAGTATCGATTTACGATATCTAAGACCATATTCTCTGCTATTACTTGAGCTTGTACTTCCGTTAGTCGTTGGTTTCCTATTAGGTTTTGATACGAATGAACCCGCCCAAATCCATTGAATAATACATAATTGAATCCAATATTGGCTCCCAAGTTTGTGTTTTGTGCTCCGTCGACTTGTACGTCCGGGAGTCCACCAGCAAATTTCAAACTAGTGTTGTTATTACTATAGCTGGCATTCCCATTCAGATTCACACTGGGGTAGTATCCAGCCTGTGCTTTGGTCGCTTGATTACTCGCAGTAGTCGTATTGTTTTTGGCTATTGCTATATCAAAGTTAGACTGCAAAGCTGTACTTATAATCTGCGGTAGGCTTAGTTCTTCTTGTGCTAAAAGTGATTCGCTTGTAGCGAATGTAAGTAGGAATATTATACTAGTCTTCCAATTCATATTTTTCTGCTTCTAGTTCTTGTATTGCGGGTTCTACTTCTTCTGCTGTTGGCATTATTCCTCCATTCCACAGCCAACCACCGCCTCTTTTTACATCGTTCCACGCTACAAGAAAGACGGGCAGTAATATAAGCGTAAGGACTGTAGCTATTCCGATACCATAAGCTACAGAAATAGCCATAGGAATGAGGAACTGTGCTTGAAAACTCTTCTCCATAATAAGTGGAGCTAGTCCTGCTATGGTAGTCATACTCGTAAGGAATATAGCTCTAAATCTCACATATCCTGCTTGGTATACTGCTTCGCTAAATGTCATTCCTTCTTTGAGGTAGATATTCATTTTCTCCACCAGTACCAGACTATCATTTACGATGATCCCTATGAGAGCGACGACACCTAGGAAACTTAATATACTCATCTGCTGACCATGAAAGTAGTGTCCCCAAGCTACTCCGATAAGGCTGAAAGGTACAAGTAATATCAATATAATAACTGCTTGACCAAGCGAACGGAAAGTAAACGTGATTATTATTATTATACAGAATATCACAAAGGGGAAAGCAAACTTGGCAGATGCTTGAGTCTTTTCTGCTTCTCTGTTTTGTCCTTCAAAAAGCGGTGTAACTCCTTGGTGCTTAGCTAATATTTCTGGGATGATCTCTTCTTTTATCTGAGCTATGATGATAGGAGCGGAGACCTTATTACTACTAACTTCTGCCTCTATGGTTACTTGTTTTTGTGCATCTAGGTGATTAATACCTACCACACCTCTCTCAGTGGTGAAGGTAGCTAATTCACGCAGTGGTACTTCTTTGCCATCGGCTGTTCTTATGCGTGTAGCTTCTAAGTCATACAAAGAACTACGTTGCTCATCATTAAAGCGTACCCATACTTTTACTTCGTCCTTACCACGTTGCAGTCGCTGCGCCTCATAGCCAAAGTATCCTTGACGGATTTGATTCAGCACCATGGCTTCATTAAGTCCCAGGATATAAGCCTTGTCATTAAGCTGTACGTTTATTTCTCTTCGTCCTGGCTGTACATTTTCTACTACGTCTTTTAGCTCTGGAAGTTGGAGCATAGCTTCTTTCAGCTCCGCCTTTGCGGCGTCTAGCTCAGCTTGATCTTCTCCTAAAAACGTGACTGATACTGGTTTACCAAAAGCACTAGCATTACCAAAAGTGAGTTTATCTGCATCATCCATTACACCTACTTTTTCACGGAAGCGTGCTGCCATTTCCATACTGCTTACAGTTCGTAGTTCACTACCTACTAGCTTGGCATTGATACTTCCCTCGTGAGAGAGTGGCCCTACTTTTCGCTCTAGGTTTTTGACTATACCAATGTCACTGCCACTTTCTTTTTTAATTTCTTCATTAACCTCCCATATAGCGGCTTCTATTTTTTCTAATCTGCCATTGGTAATAGTTTCTCGTGTACCGCTAGCCATACTTAGGTTTATGGGTACATCATTACGTTCTATCACTGGGAAGAAGGTGAATTGTATATGACCTCCGGTCAGACCACCAATAGTAATCATAGCTAATGCCACGGCTATACAAAAGGTGAATATTTTATGATTCAAGGAAAAGCGTAGGACTGGAGCGTAAAGCTTGTCACGAAGTACATACATTACCTTGTCGGTAAATCGTTCTAGCTTGTTCTTTTCCTGGCCTTCCTTAAGTGCCTTACTGTGTGCCAAGTGAGCAGGGAGGATTACCAGAGCTTCTATAAGTGAAACGGCTAAAGTAGCTATTACAACAAAGGCTAGTTCACTAAAGAAATCACCTGCTCTCCCGTCTACCATGAAGAAGAAACTAAAGGCTACCATAGTGGTAAGTACCGCACTAAATACGGCTGGAAGTACTTCCATAGTGCCATCTACAGCTGCTTTTAGAGCGCTTTTTCCTTTTTCGAAATGACTGAATATGTTTTCACTAATTACTATGCCATCATCTACAAGAATACCAATGACTACTATCATCCCAAAGAGTGAGATTACATTGATGGTCACACCCGCATATAGAGCAATGACAAACATTCCTAAGAAGGAGACTGGTAAACCTACAGCTACCCAGAAGGCGATTCGAATATTTAAGAATAACGAAAGAAGAAGTAAAACGAGAAGCATTCCGATTACTCCATTTTCCAATAGAAGATTTTTACGTTCCTCTAATGTCTCACTCTGATCTCGGATAAGTGTCGCAGTGAGTTGAGGGTTTAATTCGTTGAATTTTTCAAAGTACTCTCTAGCATATTCAGCATTTTTGAGCAAATCTTCTTTGTCTGTACTACTTACCAATATCTCTACTCCTGGCTTACCATTAATGTAGATACGGTTAGGATCATCTGCCCATTGGTCTTTAATCTGAGCTACGTCCTTTAGTCGTACAACAGCACCATTTTCAGTAGTTTTGAGTACTAAGTCTTCCAACTGAGCGGCATAGTAGGCCTTGTTTCTACTGCGTATGAGTAGCTCTTCGGTATTGGTTTTTATACTACCTCCAGTGATATCTATATTGGCACTGCGGATCAGTATGCCTGCCTGCTCTAGCGTGATGCCGTACTTCCTAAGTGCTTCGTCATCCAATGATATTTCTATTTCTTCATCAGGAAATCCGGCTAATTCTACTTTAGATATACCATCGTAAGAAAGAAGGTCTTTTTCTATTCTGCGAGCATACGCTTTTAAGGCGGTAAGATCTATTGTTTCGCCTGTTATAGCGTAGTTAATGGTGAAGTTTATGTTTTCACGGAGTGCTACTACTGGTTTTTCTAGTCCGGACGGGAAGCTATTAATCGCATTTACAGCATTTTTTACATCTTCCAAAGCTACTTTAGTATCGTAACCTTTTTCTACTTCTATTATAACGGCTGCTGCATTTTCATTACTGCTACTAGTGATGCGTTCTACGCCAGTTACTCCTTCTAGTTTTTCTTCTATTAGAGCTACTACGCCTTCTTCCATTTCCTCTGGAGCAGCACCTGGATAGACGAGTTGTACATTGATAATACGACTATCTATGAGCGGAAAAAAACTCGCACTCATATTGACATATGCTATAGCACCAAAGATGCAGATGATAGCCAGTAGTGTATTTACAGATACCGGATATTTTATGAAATAAGCTATTATCTTCTTCATACCTTATTTGCTTTCTTGTGGCACTACTTTCATTCCTTCAAAGGCTCCATTTATTTGATCTTTTGGCAGTAAAACACCTGAAGCTATCCCTTTTATAATGGCCTTGTCTTCTGAGAAGCTGATGACTTCTATAGTCATCACACGTAAGGTAGAATCTTTTTCTGATACAGTATAAATAGATTGGCCATCTCTTAGCATATTACGGTCTACTACTATAGCATCTTTAGCTATGCCTGCATTTATAACAGCATCTAGGTACAAGCCTTCCTTTAGGTCTTTGCCTCTCACAGTCAGAAATACGCTCACTTGTTGTGTAGTAGGATTAATCGTACTATTTATACGGCTTACTGTCCCTATATATTCTTGGTCTAGTTCCGCAGATTTTAACGTTACTTTACTCCCTTTTTTTAAGAAATTGAGATCGTTTCTGGTTACGGCTGCTTCTAGTTCATAGCTGCCTTGTTGTACAAATGTTCCCATTTTTTGTCCTGCACGTACTAGCGTGCCAGGGTCTATAGCTGTCTCGCTGAGTGTACCACTGTATGGAGCCGAGATTCTATATTTATTAAGTCTTATCTCTTGACTTTGGATAGTATGATAGTTGCCTAAGATATTTCTACCACTGAGAAACTGTTTCAACTGTCGGTTATCTGCACTGGGTAGTTTGGGTAAGTTTTGGTTAGGCTTTATCTCTTGTAGGAAATTTTTCCATTTACTAGCCTCAGCAGGGTAATCCATGGATATGTCTGCCAGTGACTGACTGATAAGGCCCATAAACGTACTGCGTGCAGCTATCAGCTGAGCTCTGTACTCACTATCATCTATAGATGCTATGTTTTGACCTCGACTAAAGGACTGTCCAGCATTAAAATCTTGGTTTTCAAGTATTCCAGTTACTTCAGCGAAAAGCTCTATTCTATTGGTGGCCTTTAGTCTACCGCTTACGGCTATATTTATAACTATAGTTGCAGGTGTAGCGGCTGTGGTTTCCATTACTTTAGATTGGAAAGATATATTCGGTCCAGCTTTATCATTTTTCTTAGATAGTAGCACTTGTATTAACCAACCAAGAAGGATTATACCTGCACCAAGAATAATAGATCGTACGAGGTTTTTATTGAATTGTGGTTTACTCATTTATTTGTATTGCGTAGAAAGTGCAAATGTACATTTTGAGTTGTGATGTCCTATTGTTTTAATCTCACTATAGTAGCTGATGTGTGGGGCGAAAATGTACCACTTAGGTACTAAAAAACTTGGTCTTTGACAGAATATTTACTGTTCTTACCTTCGTAGTATCCAAGATTCTCAAGGAAATATACCCCAGTAACAAAATATCACAATAGAAATTGAATTGACAAAATTCATTTTACCTTCGCGACCCAATGGAATTAGCAGAACATCATAGCCTAGAAGACATTAGAAGCATAATAGAAAGCAAAGAGAAAGTAAGCCTTTCTACAGCTGCAAAAGCTAAAATAGAAAAATGTCATACCTACCTACTGAGTAAGATAGCTCAAAACGGCCCTCCTATTTACGGTGTGAATACAGGTTTTGGCTCACTGTGTAATACGGAGATTGCAAATAAAGACCTTACTCAGTTGCAGATAAATCTACTTCGGTCTCACGCGTGTGGGGCAGGAGACTATGTGCCAAAAGAGATTGTGAAACTAATGCTGTTGCTTAAGGCTCAGAGCCTGAGCTACGGACACAGTGGTGTGCAACTAGCCACGGTAGAAAAACTATTGGAGTTTTATAATAACGATACTACTCCTGTGATATATGAACTAGGTAGTTTAGGTGCGAGTGGAGATTTAGCTCCCTTGAGTCATTTGGCTCTGCCGCTGATAGGCGAAGGAGAGATTTGGGGCCATAGCCACCCTTCTTCTTTGGAGAAGGTGCGGGGGAATGAGGCTACACTATCCCAAAGAATAAAACCCAAATCTTCTACGTTACAATTAGGGCCGAAAGAAGGACTTGCTTTAATTAACGGTACACAGTTTATGCAGGCCTATGGATTGCAGTGCTTATTTAAAGCAGAAGATATCCTAGCTCGTGCAGACATGAACGCTGCTATGTGTCTAGATGCGTACGACGGACGCAAGGAAGCTTTCTTGGCATACAGTCATCAGATACGTCCGCATAAAGGTCAGCTACATACTGCTAAAACAATCTTAGAACATCTAGAAGGAAGTGAAATACTAGCACAACATAAGGTTCACGTGCAAGATCCATACAGTATGCGATGCGTACCACAAGTGCATGGAGCTAGTAAAGATGCTGTAGCACATGTGAAAGCAGTTTTTGAGACTGAAATAAACTCTGTGACAGATAACCCAAATGTATTTCCTGATGAAGATCTCGTGCTCAGTGCAGGTAATTTTCACGGACAGCCTTTAGCACTTCAATTAGATTATTTAGCTATAGCCATCGCTGAGATAGGCAGTATAGCAGAACGTAGGATTTACAGATTGGTAGAAGGTAAAAGAGGCTTGCCAGAATTCCTTACCAGTAATCCTGGACTAGAGAGCGGACTAATGATAGCACAATACCTCGCTGCCAGTATCGTGAGTCAAAATAAGCAACTCTGCACACCTAGTAGTGTAGATACTATAGAAAGTAGCAACGGACAAGAAGACCACGTGAGTATGGGAGCCAATGCTGCTACCAAATGCTTACGTGTAGTAGAAAACGTAGAACGTATACAAGCCATAGAGCAACTCACCGCTGCCAAAGCATTGGAATACCGCAGACCACTGAAGTCATCTAAAAAAGTAGAAGAACTTCTGGCTAAGATTAAATCTATAGCAGACATTAGTGATGGAGATAAGGTATGGGCGAATGAGGTAGAGAAGATACGGTTGAGTTTTTTCTAGATTGGAAAATAACCACTGGTAAAAGTCTCAATCATAGCCGACTAATAATTTATTTAGTAACCAGCTTCACCTACCAGTTGAAAGTCTTTGGCGTGAATAGTGAGCACAGGAGTATTGGCTTCGTTTAAAAGCTGCTGAGCATAATGTCCTAAGAAATAACCGGTAGGCGATTCTCTTTCACTCATGATACATATCAAGTCTGCATTCACCGCTTTGGCATAATCTGCACAAGCATTTGCTATGTTTTTATTGTAAATTTCCTCTCGTATAAAATCTACTTCTTGGCTTTCACAATATTTTTGTATTTGATCACCGTATATTTTTAAGCGATATAAAATTTGCGGATCTTCATCTTTATGTACTACTAAAATATGGATTTTTGCTCCGAACTTTTTTGCAATATCTACAGAAAAAGTAACTTTTTGACGGGTTTCGATAGAATCAGATACGGGTAATACAATGGTACTAAATCCACTACTCTGGAAATCTTCTGGCAGTACTAATACCGGGCAAGCAGACCCCGAAAGTACTTTGAATGCATTACCTCCAATCCATTCTGGATCTCGCTCCTTGCTTCCGTGTGACCCCATTACTATTAAATCAGCGTTTAGAGCATTTTCTAAACTTAAAATTTCCTTATAAGGTTTTCCTAGTTTCTCTACAAATCCAAAAGCTGAATTTCCTTCGCCCATTACACTTGCTATTCCTTTTTGTACTAGACCCGGTTCGGTTTTATCTGGATTCACATTAATAACAGTGAGACGAGATTTGTAATTTTGAGCAAGAGTGTTAGCTAGCGAAAGAGCAATGTTACTAGCCTTAGAAGGGACATAAGCTGCGATAATTTGTTTCAGGTTCGATGGCATATAGATTTATTTAGATTTTACCAAAGTTAAGAAAAAAGGAGTAAAAATGCAAGGGCCTCTGCCTAATATCTTGTCTAAGTATGCTAAGATATTAGATTTAGTATAGTTTTATTTTTAGGAATATTAGAGAGACTAGGGTTATACCAATACGTATAAATCTCAGGTGTTTATAGGCCCAAATCGGGGTAATCAATAGTAGGTTTCATTTGGCTTAAGTCCCTATTGTTTTCTATATTTGATATTATGAAAAATATGTTTCTTCTTTTTCTTCTGCTTTTTAACACTGTAGCTTTTTCTCAAAAATCATTGAAAAACAATAGGTGCTGGGGTAGTGGACCGTCCATTAATCTTTGTGTGGGTGATGCTACTGAGATGAGTGATTATAACGGTCTATATCAAAGTGTTACTCTGGGGATAGACTATTTATTTAAGAGCAGATTTAAAGTTGGATTGTCGGGAAGTATTCCTCAAGTCAAAAGTATTAGTCCAATCTTTGAACTCTATCGAAGACAGCTTGAAGCAAATTTTAGTTATTCCTTGATAAATAGACAAAAGTGGCAAGTATTTAGTGACCTTAGCCTTGGAAATACACAATTTATATTAGAAGATGCAGACGGTAATGGTGAGTTTAGGTTTCTGAGCTCCTCAGCTAAAAAGAATAATCAATACTTTGGGGTGGGAGTATCTGCCGTGTTTATCCCTTTCAAGGATTTTGAAAGAATTCATTTTGGAGCTTCGTTAAAGCTAAAGATGGATGTAATCTCTGGTGAATCTAAAACAAACGTTTTTTATATTAATCAAACTCAATCTTATATTACAGATAATAGAAACACAAACGGAGTATTTGGGAATGTATCGATTGGATTTAATCTATTTAAAACGACCCCAATCAAAATCTAAAACGTTGGTCTAACCCTTTTTTGTAGTTTTTTTATTAAAACCCAAGTCTAATGTGCAGTCCTGGAATAGGAATGCACATTAGAAACTCAAGCATAGTAAGCTACCCGATATAGGGGTGGACTCTCTATTGTACTTCCAGTACAAAAGCTACTTCTACATCCGTTTCTCCTAAATCACAACTGCCGTTTTTTATTCCCGGCTGGTGTTTTAGACTAATAGTGAATGTACCGTTACTTGCTGATGTAGTAGTCACATCTGCTGCTAGTCCTAGTTCTAATCCATTGCCATCTTGGTCTGTGATAGTTACAGCTGTGCCTGCAGTAGCTGCATAGCACACTAGATGCTCATCAGCTTCTTCTAGTACTTCAGTGGTGATGTCTTCTACATCTGTGCCGCTTTCGTCTAAGAACCTTACAGCTAGTGTATAAGTAGTATTAGCAGCTAGTCGAATAGTGTCTGTTTCTGCAGGAGCATTGCCGCCTTCTCCGTCAGTATCTGCAAATCTAAAGGTACTTATTTCACTACTGTTTGCTGTGTTGGTATAGGTGAGCTCTACTGTGGTAATGAGTTCCTCCTCATTTGGTTGTGGTGGAGCTGTGACGTCATTGTCATCATTACATCCAGAGAATGCTGCTGCCGAAACTAAGAAAAAAGCTAAAATTGAAATGTTTGTTTTGAATTGTTTCATAAAATTTAATTGTTAAAATGTGTAATTTAAAGTGGTATAAATGGATATGCCAAGGTCATCAGCATAGTATCTGTAGCGGTTCATATAGTCTCTATATGACGTATTTAGTATGTTTCTGATACCCAAGCTAAAGTGAAGTGGTGTATCTTTATAGTGTGCACCTAGCTCCGAATCTAGCAAGAAATAGGCATCTGGAGTTAGAGCAAAATCTTCTTCAGCTTCTACTCTTTTTTGTTGAGCAGTATAGTTTCCTCCTAGCCACCAGTAGCCATTTTGAAGTCCAAGTGACTCAGCAAAAGTGTATTTTATACGCCCTCTAAAATGCTGTGCTGGGATGCCAAAAATGAATCGATCATTGCTGATGTCTTTTACATATAATAGTGCTGCATCTATTTCAGTAGTCCAGTTAGCAGCTACACGGTAGCTAATGTCTATATCAGTACCCGTATACGTAGCATCTGTTTGTACGTATTTAAATACGGGGAACGCACCTCGAATACTCAACTGTGTTTCACCGCTTGGTTTGAGGTAGATGTAGTCTTGGAAGTAATGAAAGTAGGGTTCTGCCTGTATACGCAGTCTATTGTGATTATAGTTGAGTGCTGCATTGAGTGAATAGGACCGTTCTTGCTTCAGACTAAGATCACCAAACTCTAAAGCTGCCGTACCATGATGCAGACCATTGCTAAAAAGCTCATTAATATCTGGGCTTCTAAATCGCGTAGCTGCCGAAACGTGAATTTTGAAATCTTCATTTATACTCCTCCAGCCACTTAAATTTGCAGATAGGCCGCCAAAGGTAAATTTCTCATTGAGTAGTTCATCTTTAACGTAGCGATAAGTATTGGTGTTTTGTAGGTCATACCGTACGCCGCCTTCCACTAAGTATTTCTCCTTTTCTAGAGTGACTATGGCAAAAGCTCCTGCTTTGTATCGTAAGTAGTTGGGTATGAAATATCGTCCTTTGAATGTGTTTTGCTGTTGCTCACCCATAGCACCATATTGTAATCTCCAAAGGTCTATGTGTTTGTCTATTAGTAGGTTGATCTGATGTGTATTCAGATTGAGATCAAGGGCAGCATCTGTACCTCCATTGTGATTATCAAATTCCTGGCGGTGGTTGTTTTGAAAAGTATAACTCGTTATTACTTCACCCAGCTTCTTGCTTTCATATTCCCATTTGACTTTACCAGAATAATGCTGTATGAGTTGTGAGGGTGGTTGTATCTGGTAGGTGAACGGTCTATTGATAAGAGGAGTATCGCTTGCCAAAGCACTATTTAAATCGGTTAAATTTCCAATGTGAGACGCTGCTAAAATTCCCAATCGTTGTACAAAACCCGACGCTGTGAGCGAAAGCTTGCTTGTACCTTTGGTATAGTGAGAGTAATACGAACCGCTGAGCTGGCCAAAGGCTGTATTACTAAGTACATAATTAGATGCATTTGCATCTCCGTTTCGTTTTACATTGAGAACGAGCCTATTTCCCCACGATTTAGGAGCATTGTAGTTTTCTATTTTCACACCTAATTGACCACCGTTCGGATTGATTTCGCCTTTGGCAATGAGTGATACCAGTGTAGAGCTGCTATCTGCAAATACCGCGGGGAGTATACGAATGACACCGCCCATAGCATCACCACCATATCGTAAAGTAGATGCTCCTTTTATGAGTTCTATACTACCCGCACTTAGCGGATCTATCTCAGGTGCATGCTCGCTTCCCCACTGCTGGCCTTCTTGTTTACTATCATCATTTATTACAGATATACGATTACTGTGCATCCCATTTATTATGGGTTTAGCTATTGTCGTTCCTGTTTTTAAAAAGCTGACTCCATTGGTGTTTTGTAGAGCATCGCTTAGACTCATTGCTGCCAGTTGCTCAAGTTTTTTGCTACTTACAGTCTGTATAAGTCGTGCATCTGGCTCTCGATTACTTTCATGTCCATAGGCTATTACTTCCTCAAAAGCATGGATATGGTGGGGTAGATACACCGTTAAAAATGTGTCTTGTAGCACTTTTAAGTTGATATTCTTTATATCGCAACCTACGTGAGTAATAGCCAAAATATTTGACCCTAAAGGCAAATCTCTTAAGGTGAAATTACCTTGTTCATCACTTATTTCAGTATGATTCCCTATCTGTATAAGTGATAGCGGTAAAGGTGCCTGTGTAGCACTATCCAGCACTATACCAGATAGGGTTACTTGCGAATAAGCAAGTATGCATGTGCTGCATAGCACCAACAAAGCGAAAATGTTCCGCATAATGTACGTATGGTGATTTGAATTAAAAAAATGAAAATTAGTATAACGAAGGAACGTTTGCTATACTATTGGTGGTGCTCTACCGTACGGACTTTTGACTAAAAGTGGGCGTGGAGTGCAAGCTATAAAAGGAGTGAGCTCCTCAATATACTGAATTACATTATCTGCGGATTCGTATGCTACGGTTATGGCAGGAAGTAAAACAGTATCGCACAGTGCACAGTGATGATGATCATCCTCTAAGCAAATGTGTTCACCTGAATCATGGCAGTGGTTCGTTTGGTTTTCTAACGCGTGCAGTGTATTGCTTATCCCTATAAAGGTGAGCAGCAACACTAGAGCTATAGAAAATACTTTTTTCAAAATTCAAATGTAATGTTAAAGCGTATAGTTCTAACTAGGATATCTCGAATTTATTTCTATTTGGCGATAGACTCCTTTTTGATCGGATATAACTTAGTGAATAACCAACCGAAGAACAGCGAAACTACAAACGAAGGTGCAAGCACATCTAATCGATCGAAGTAGATACCAATGACATCTAGTTCATTTACCACAAATTTGAATAAGATGACCCCTAGAAATCCTGAAATAATACTGGCTACAGCACCTGCCTCACTGTATTCTTTCCAAAAAAGTGAAAGAATAATAACAGGACAAAAACTAGCAGCTATACCACTCCACCCAAATATCATTACCCAAAATACCTGCCTGTCTGGGCTGAAATAGGCCATCCCAAAGGCAAGTCCTAGTGCTAACAAAGCCATAATAAGCGTCACATACCTTGATATTTTGGTGAGTTCACCGTCAGATACAGAAGGGTTGAATATTTTTTGATAAAAATCACGCGTAACGGCACTAGATGCTAGTACGAGTAGTGAATCTATAGTAGACATAATAGCTGAGAGTACTATAGCCACATAGATAGCTGCTATGCCTAGTGGGAGGAAGTTAGTCGTTACCATATTAAGTACGTCTGTTGCTCCCGTACCAAATACAGCCTCTGGATCTTGACCATTTTCAGTAAAATAAACTCTAGCCAGTATACCAATAGTAACTGCAGCGGCATCGGTAAGCAAGGTGTAAAATATTGCTACCCACTTTCCCTTGGTTATTTCATCCTCATTTTTGATAGACATAAAACGAACATAGACCTGTGGTGAACCTAAGAAACCTAATCCTATCATAGAAAATCCTAAAATAGTGGCCAGGTTGAGCCAAAATCCTTCTCCTCCCCAAATATTAGTAAGCTTAGGGTCTAAAGTATGCAACGTATCTAGTATGTTGAGATTGGCATCTAGATTGTAATAAACGACTATGGGGAGAATAACGAGTCCGAAAAACATGAGCACTCCCTGGAAAAGATCTGACCATACTACGGCTACAAACCCTCCAATGAATATGTATGCCAGTACGATTAGAAAGCCAAGAATAGCTCCGTGATAGTAATTCATATCCATCATAGACTCAAAGGCTATACCCGTAGCATCTATCTGCGTGCTTACGTAAATCACTACAAATACAGATAGGATAGATGCTGCTAGTCCTCTGAGGAATCGCGTACTACTTTTGAAATGACTCTCTAAGTAGTCAGGAATAGTTAGGGACTGGTAGGTATCTGACTTCCGCTTAAATCGCTTAGCCATAAACTGCCAAGAGACTGCTACACCGAGTACTTCACCCAGCACTACCCAGTATGCGGATAAGCCTGCTAGAGCACCCATACCTGTGAGTCCTATGAGTAACCAGCCAGACTCACCTGTAGCTCTAGCAGAAAATGCTACAGCCCAGTAGCCTATTTTCTTACCACCGACATAATAGTCACTTATGTTTTTTACACGTCTAGAAGCTACTATTCCAATGAGGAATAATACAAGAACGTAGAGGGTTAAAGCGATTATTTTGGTAAGCATATCTATTGGTTTGTTTATTAAGTATTCATTTCTGCAGCACCTTCTTCTAAGGTTTTAAAGAATTTGATTATTTCATCTTTACCATTGGTGGCATTAATAGTCACTAATCGTACAAATTCATTTTCTCCAAACTTACCATAGCCCACTAAGGTAGTGGCCTCCTCATACAAAGCTGTACACAGTTCTTTGGCGTCTATCCCTTTATAGTTAAAGCATACAGAGATGGAGTCTCCGAAGCTATACAGTGTGTAGTCTGGATGATTATTAATATACTCGCGGGCTACATCTGCTAAATAAAATTGCTGATCTACGATGTGTTCTAGCCCTTTATTTCCCACAGATTTCCAAAGTGTCCAGAGTTTTAATGCATCGTTTCTACGACCGCACTGCAAGCTAGTCTTGCCTAAATCGTAAT
>Ga0335398_10000772_pt1 | contig 55856 bp, 52 predicted proteins | sample BON03_FD_205742 | JGI IMG/M metagenome (GOLD analysis project Ga0335398, IMG submission 205742) | Freshwater microbial communities from Lake Bonney liftoff mats and glacier meltwater in Antarctica - BON-03 (spades assembly) (version 2) | ecosystem: Environmental > Aquatic > Freshwater > Ice >... | reverse complement strand
TAAAAAACATGGCTATAGAGCGAAAAGCTTATTCAAATATGGTTTGGATTATATCGCAAACATCTTGTTAAACCCTCAAAATCAATCAAATGTAAACGCTTTTGATTTTTTGTCATGTAGTTAGTGAAAATAATTAAAATAACTCAAATAGACCGTCCTATTTATTTGGATGTGTTAACGTTTGATTCTGCAAGCTTATTTTGCGCTTTACAATAACCCACTGTTGCCAAAATCACAACAGTAAAAGAAAATAGCAAAAGAGACCAGCGAAGAGCTTTGAAAGGTATTATTGGTTTCTTGTGTTTCGCCTCAACGTCGTAATTTATACGTTCGGCCTTTTTAAAATCCGTTTGGTGAACCGCAAACATGAAATAAGGTTTATTTCTTTTTGTCTCTTCCCCTTTTTCAAACCAAATTTTTCCTTCTACCAGCAAAGATTCAAAACTTTCGGCCCTATTGTTATCTGCAAAACGAAAAACTATGTATTTTTTATTTTCTGGATGTTGCACATAATTTACAAACCCCAAATCAATCGTATGATCTACTGGGTTCTCCATTCTGTAATATATTCTATCGGTTTGCGCTGACCTTTAGGCCACTCACCGGCTGGATAACCAAGGTAAAATAAGCCTAAACATTTGTCTTTGTCACCGAGGTTGAAGTATTCTTTAGCTTGCGGGCTGTTAATTAATCCCGGAGATGACCAAAATCCTCCTAATCCATATGCCGTGCAAGTCAAATGCATATTTTGAACCGCACAGGCAACAGCCAATATTTCGTCTTGTTCAGAAATTTTTTCTGTCTCCTGTCGTTGCATGCAAATTGCAATCACGGCCGAACTCAGTAATGGCCTATTGGTCATTTTTGACAATTTCATTTCACTTTGCTTGTCTTCCGGTGTTAATTCTTTGTATGTTTTGACTAAAAAATCGCTTAAATTTTGCAATGCTCCATCTGTCATTACTTTAAAACGCCACGGTTGTGTATTTCCATGAGTGGGCGCCCAAATTGCATTGTTCAACAACAATTCAATTTGTTCAATGTGCACTTTTCTATCGCTAAATAATTCTGGATAGATTGTCCTTCTGTCGCGAATTACATCAGTAATTTCCGATAAATTATACTTCATTCTATATTACGAATTGGTTGATTCCGGCGGAGATTCAGGAGATTCAGGTGGCACAACACTGACTTTCGGAGTTGAATCACCCACGACTGCGTCACCTTCTTTTGACGTTGATCTTGGCGGATTATAAGGTTTTCTTGACGAATTCATAGCTTCATCAACATCTATTGCCATCTGATCCAAAGGTTTTCGAATATCATCTGCCGTTTCCTTAAGAATGCTCGAAAAATTCAAGTCTTTTTTAATGTCCATTCCCGATTTCTTTATCTCATTCTGAACATCCTGTGAAGCGTCCTTTATTTGACGTATCGTTCGCCCCATTGTACGCGCGATACCAGGAATACTCTTTGAGCCGAAGAACATTAAGATAAAAACGAGTATCAATAAAATCTCTGAACCCGCAATGTCATTTAAAAACAAAAGCATAGTGCAAATTTACTTAATAAGTTATTAGTTACAAGTTTCAATTTGTAAGTTTATTTCTAAACGTGAAACTTGCAACTTAAAACTTTCAATTTCCTTTAAAAAAATCTTCCTCAGAAAAAATGGAACCAACCAAATCTTTAAACTGTGCACCCTTCACCAAATGATTACGCAATAAAAGAGAATGTTCAGCCATGCCATACAATGCAAATTCCATTTCCAACAATAAATCCTTTCCTGATAATTTTGGATAAATAGACTTCACAAAGTTTTCTAGTCCTTCAACTTTCTTCAAGGATTTCTCATAATCCTTTTGAGAGTCAGTCAACAAGATATCAATATGATTACCTTGAGAAAACCATTCACTTAAGGGTTGCATAGGGTTTTTATCACCTTGTTTTTTAAGCATTTTTGGATTTGGATAGCTCAATATGTACTCTTCTTTAATTGCTGAAGACACTAAATGCTGCGCAACAGCTCCTGCTCCTTCTTGTTCACCTTCGTAAACTAATTCTACCTTTCCATTTATTGCTGGTAGAACTCCTTGTAAATCGCTAATTCTTGCCATTCCCTTTTTCTCGCCATTGATCAACATTCTTCGCTCTATTGTGCTCACTAAAGCTTCATAGGAGGAGATGGTCAAACGAGCTGAAACACCACTTTTAGCATCCACAAATTCACTATTTCTTGCCATAAAAGCCAAACGCTCTATCAGCGTAGCAATTTTATCAGGCACTTCAATAGTAGCTCTTTGCTCTGGTGATAATTTTGCTTCTTGCGCAGTAATTTTCTTGCCTATATTAATGTCTGTTGGATAATGTGTTAAAATCTGACTTCCAATTCTATCCTTTAATGGTGTGATAATACTTCCACGATTGGTATAGTCTTCTGGGTTCGCTGTAAACACAAATTTCATATCCAAAGGGATTCGCAACTGATAACCACGTATTTGAACGTCTCCTTCTTGCAAAATATTGAATAAAGCAACTTGAATACGGGCTTGCAAATCTGGTAATTCATTGATCACGAAAATACAACGATTACTTCGTGGAATAATTCCGTAATGAATAACACGATAATCTGAATACGATAATTTTAAATTAGCTGCTTTAATTGGGTCAATATCACCAATTAAATCAGCTACAGAAACATCTGGAGTAGCTAGTTTCTCAACGTATCTTTCGCTTCTGTGCAACCAAGAAACTGACGTTTTATCGCCGTGATCCGCAAGTATTTCCTTACCGTATTGCGTGATTGGAGCCAAAGGATCATCATTCAGTTCAGAACCTTCGATTACTGGTATATATTCATCCAATAATCCAGTTAACTGACGTGCAATTCGCGTTTTTGCTTGACCCCGTAACCCCAACAAATTCATGTTGTGTCCGGACAAAATTGCTCTTTCAATATCAGGTATTACTGTATCATCGTAACCAATAATTCCTTCGAATAAATTTTGCTTGGTTTGGATAGCTGTGATTAAATTATCACGCATTTCTTGTTGTATAGGCTTTGACTTATAACCGCTTTTCTTAAGCTCGCCAAGTGTTTTGGGTAAATTCATATTTTTTATCTTCTAAAAGTTCTTTTTTTATTTCGTTCAAAATCCTCAAAAACAAACTCGCCAAGTCCTTGTAATGAGGTGTAAAATGCTTTTCCGTTATTCGCTTCGGTAAAATCGTGCACAAATTCTTGTAAATAAGGATCCGACGCAACCATGAAGGTTGTTACAGGGATTTTCAATCTACGTGCAGCTTTTGCTAGATTGAAGCATTTACTTAAAATCTTATCGTCTAAACCAAAGCTGTTTTTATAATATTTTCCATTTTCAATCAAACAGGTTGGTTTTCCGTCCGTTATCATGAAAATCTGTTTATTGCTGCTTTTTCGTCTTCTCAATAAGTCCATTGCCAACTCCATGCCTGCCACCGTATTTGTGTGGTAAGGACCAACTTTTAAATAAGGTAAATCTTTCACTTCAATTTGCCAAGCATCATCTCCGAAAACAAGAATGTCGAGCGTATCTTTTGGATATTTTCGTTGTATTAATTCGGCCAATGCCATAGCAACTTTCTTGGCGGGAGTTATTCTATCTTCACCATACAAGATCATGGAATGCGAAATATCTATCATCAGTACCGTAGACATCTGTGTTTTATATTCACTTTCTTGAATCACCAAGTCGTTTTCGGTCATGGCAAATTCACCGATTCCATTATTGATTTGTGCTAGCTTCATTGATTCCAGCATCGCAATATCTTGCATAGAATCTCCAAATTGGTATCCTCGGGTATCACTGGAAGCTTCGTCGCCAATTCCTCCAAAACGAGAATCATGATCGCCTCCTTTTCCTTTCTTTAATTTACCAAAAATGTGATCTAAAGCTTGTTGACGAATACTTTGTTCCGTTTTCGCGGTGATTTTCATTCCTCCAGATCCGTCTGCTGGTTCTTTTAAATAACCACGGTCTTTCAATTCTTGAATAAAATCTCCTATGCCATATTCGGGCGTAGTCAACTTATATTCCTTATCTAATTCTGTAAGCCAAGAAAGCGCTTCATCCACTTCACCACTTGTGTGCGTGAGTAATTGCTTGAATAAATCAAAAAGCTTGTCGAATGGAGATAATTCTTCTGGGACAAATTCTAAAAAACGATGACCGATCATATAAACTTTTAAACAGAAGCGGAAAGGTAATTGTTTTGAATAAAAGAAGGAATTTTACAAGAAGGGTTTAACTTTTTTTATGTGGAAAGGAAAAGGTGCGAAGTACTTTGAACTTTAAAACTTTACACTTTCCAATCAAGCAATCACAAGATTTCCTTATATTTGGAAGATTAAAAACAAAACGATTTGACAACAAAAATAAAATTTGGAACAGACGGATGGAGAGCCATCATCGCTGAGGAATTTACAACCGATAACGTTGCTCGCGTAAGCCTTGCAACCGCTAAATGGTTAAAAGCTAATTTTAGTGATCCAAGTGTAGTAATTGGTCATGATTGCCGATTTGGAGGAAAGTTATTCATGGATGTCGCAGCTAAAGTTTTCGTTAACGAAGGTGTTAAGGTGTTAATGGCAACGGAAATGGTTTCTACACCGATGATTTCTTTGACCACAAAGCAATTGAAAGCATCTCTAGGAGTTGTTCTAACAGCTAGTCACAACCCGCCCAGTTACAACGGATATAAATTAAAAGCACATTATGGCGGACCACTTTCACCGGAATTGGTTCAAGAAATAGAAGATATTATTCCAGAAGAGCATGGCTTGAATCTCGCCATTATTTCTTTAGACGATGCCAAAGTAAAAGGTTTATTGGAAATGCATGACATGGAAACACGTTACGTAGACCATGTAAAAGCAAACTTTGACTTAGACGCAATCGCAAACAGTGGATTGAATTTGATATACGATGCCATGTATGGAGCCGGACAAAAAGTTATGCCACGAATTTTACCAAACGTAAAATTAATGCATTGCGAAATGAATCCTTCATTCTATGACCAAGCCCCAGAACCAATTGCGAAAAACTTGCAAGAGCTTGAAAACTTCATCAAAAGCGACGGAAATGTAGATTGTGCTCTGGCAACTGACGGCGATGCCGATAGAATTGGACTATACAACGGCAAAGGAGAATTCATTGATTCTCACCACATCATATTGCTTTTAATTCACTATTTGGTGAAATACAAACAAATGAACGGTAAGGTAGCTACTGCATTTAGCACAACTCCCCGCGTTAAAACAATGGCTGAACATTATGGTCTTCCTTACGAGGTGGTGAAAATTGGATTCAAATACATAGCTGGAATAATGGTTGAAGAAGATGTTTTACTTGGTGGCGAGGAGTCCGGTGGAATAGCCGTGAAAGGACATATCCCCGAAAGAGATGGAATTTGGATGGGGTTGATTATTTGGGAATACATGGCTAAATCAGGTAAATCATTGGATGACTTGATTGCAGAAGTATATGAAATCGTTGGTGGATTTGCTTTTGAAAGAAGTGATTTACACATTACAGAAGACTTGAAGAGAAAGATTGTAAAAAACTGCGAATCAGGATTATACAGATCATTTGGTAAATACAATGTTCGGGAAGTCAAAACAATTGATGGATTTAAATATTTCTTCGATGATGACCGTTGGATGATGATTCGTGCATCGGGAACAGAGCCTGTTTTGCGCACTTATGCTGAGGCTCCAACATTGGAAGAAGTTCGTGAAATTCTAGCCATTACAGAAAAAACTATTTGCAACTAAAATATGGCAGGATCCAATTTCGGTAAATTACTTCAATTAAGCACCTTCGGCGAATCGCATGGAAGAGGGATTGGAGGAGTTTTGGATGGATTCCCAGCTAATTTTGAAATAGATTTTGAAGCATTGAATCGATTTGTAGCCAAACGAAAGCCGGGACAATCAAGATTAACAACGCAAAGAAAAGAGGACGATGAAATTGAGTTTCTTTCAGGAATTTTTGAAGGAAAAACAACAGGAACACCTATTGCCTTTTTAATTCGCAATAACGACGCAAAAAGCAAAGATTACGACAACAATAAAATCGTTTATCGTCCTTCACATGCCGATTTCACTTACGATCAGAAATATGGCATTCGAGACCATCGCGGCGGCGGAAGAAGCAGTGCTAGAGAAACGGTTGCCCGAGTTGTTGCTGGGGGCTTTGCAGTTCAATATCTAAAATCCAAAGGAATTGAGATGCAAGCTTTTGTTGATCAAGTCGGAGAAATTCGCTTGCCCTGGGAAGATCAGCACGGAGAAAATTTAATTTATTCAGAAACTCAAATTGAAAGTAATTCTGTTCGCTGTCCGGATGAGCAAATAGCTTTTTTAATGCATACCAAAATCGAAGAGACTAAAAAAGACGGAGATTCAATTGGTGGCTGTATAGCGTGTAAAATCGTTAATATTCCAATCGGATTGGGTGAACCTGTTTTTGATAAATTGAATGCCGTTCTGGGACAAGCTTTGTTTTCAATCAATGCTGTAAAAGGAGTTGAGTTTGGCGCTGGATTTGAATCAGTTACAAAGAATGGTTCTGAACACAATGACCTATTTTTAGCAGGTGGAAAAACGACAACAAATTACTCTGCCGGTGTACAAGGAGGAATTAGTAATGGAATGCCAATTTACTTTAGAGTTGCCTTCAAACCGGTCGCTACAATTGCAAAAATTCAAAATACTATTGATGCTGATTTAAAGTCAAGTACAATTCAAGGAAAAGGTCGTCATGATGCATGTGTCGTTCCAAGGGCAGTTCCGATTGTTGAAGCGATGACAGCACTTGTTTTACTCGACTACTATCTTTTACAGAAAGTTCATGGGCAATAAAGTTCTTCGATTTTTCAAAGACAAAAGAGCCGTACTACTCATTCTGCTAATTATAACAGCAGGTGTTTTGAAATTTCAGAGCAACAATTTTCACCATTGGGAAGACACAGAGCGATTGGATAGACCAATTATACGCTCTGACGGCTCAGGATATTATGCCTATTTGCCGCAACATTTCATTTATAACGACCCGCATTACTTTTTCATAGATTCAATTCTACCGAATTACCCCAACGCTAAAATGGGTGAATTTGGCAACTATGGTTCTCCAGATTCAGGAAGAATGAATAAGTTCTTTCCTGGCGTTGCTATCTGCCAAACACCATTTTTTTTAGCTGCACATTGCTTTCATGACTCAAAATACAAATCTGACGGCTACAGTTATCCGTATCAGCGAGCGGCAGCTATGGGCGCAATTTGTTTTCTTTTGCTTGGAATTTTCCTTTGTTATTTGGTTATGATACGGCTAAAAATTACTCCTTTGGCAGCGGCATTAAGTTTGGTTGGAATTTCATTGGGAACCCCATTGCTGTTCTACACAATCAATGAACCTCTCGCCTCACATGTTTATTCGTTCGCCGTTGTTGCCTTGTTCATCTATTTACTCCTCGTTTGGCGTGACAGCAGAAGTTCTATTTGGTTGCCATTGATTGCCCTTGTGCTTGGTTTAATCGTTTTACTTCGGCCTGTAAACGGAATTGTTGTTCTACTCTTCTTTGCTTTATTTCCGAGCTTAAAAGAAGCTTGGCAATTTTTACGAGATCACCTATTAAAATCATTGCCAAAAGTCACTTTGATCCTATCTTCATTTGTTGCTGTAATTCTAATTCAATATTCCAATGTCTATTACCAAACCGGCAATTTTGATTTCAACCTATATTCCACAGAGACTTTTGAAAATTGGAACAGTCCCCCAATCTTAGAAGTTCTTTTCGGTTTCCGAAAGGGATTATTTATTTATGCACCACTAACCTTATTTACATTTCTTGGTGTATGTTTAATTTTTAAAAACCACCGTTATCGAACAGTAGTTGTTTTGTTTTTCTTCGCGCTTTTCACTTACATCACAGCATCTTGGTGGTGTTGGTGGTACGGAGGAAGTATCGGGATGCGTCCAATGGTTGATATTTCCATTCTTTATGCACTTGGATTAGCCTTAATTCTGGACAAAGGAGAAATTTGGTTAAAAATTTTAACCTTACCTATAATGCTGTTTAGCATCTTTTTTCAACTAACATTAAGTCACCAGTTTGAAAACGGAATTCTGCATTTTTCAGAAATGAATAAAGAACGCTATTTGGAGATATTCATGAAAAGAGATAGGCGTTTTGAATGGATGTATTATGTCGAAGCTTTACCTTATTTCGAAAAGGAATTAAAGTTGGATAAAGAACCGTTTTGGAAAACAAAAAGTTTTGAAATAGAACATATGAGAGGTTCCGAATTAATTAAAATCCAAATCGATTCAACTCTACTTGCTAAATACAGAGGTTTTCGTCTTAACGGAAATATCATTATCCGCGATAAAAACAATATCCCTTTACTTCAAGTCCAAGGTGAGCAAAATGAAGAATCTAATATTCTTCAAACAGACTTTATTGGAATGCGACTGCCATCTATCAATAAAACCGAATCATTTACCTCCGATTACATTTTCCCTAAACAAATTTCGGAATATAATAATTTAACTCTTTATTTTATTAATTCACATGGAAAAACCAACCTAGAAAATTTAAAATTATTCTTCGTTGAAAACTAAAGGTATCCCTTTTGGCACTTGACAATAATCTCACTACTTTTGCAAAAACAAAAAAATCATGATTCAACGTATTCAGTCCGTTTATTTGTTCATTGCGATTCTTTGCTTAGGCTTCGTTACGTTCGGAACTAACTTGTTTTCTTTTATTACCGAAAAATCCGAGATTTTAATTTCATCATTTGGATTTACACAAACAAAAGTCGTTTTTGGTCAAACAGACTACTCCGCTCATTTTCCAGCGTATATTATTGGAGCAGGATTAATGTTTATAGGCATAATAACGCTTTTCTCATTTAAAAAACTACCGCGTCAACATCGTTTTGGTCGCATGTTCTTCTACACTTATTTCGTTGTTTTATTAAGCGTCATTCTTTTTTTCTATTTTGGTTCATCCAGCGTAGCGAATGGAATAACTAAAAAACATTTAGATTTGGGTTTCTTACTTTTAGTGGTAGGTTTTCCATTTACATTCTTAGCCAATACAGGTATAAACCGTGACAAAAAACTTATAGATTCTCTCAATAGATTGAGATAATTCTCCTTTTAAATCAATGCAAATGGCAGAAAATAATTCAATTACCTGCCGAGACATCAAAATTATATGAACGTACTTTCCGTTGAAAATATCACCAAAACTTTTGGTATCCGTACCATCTTCAAGGATGTAACTTTTGGTCTCGATCAAGGCGACAAAATGGCTATCGTTGCTAAGAATGGAAGTGGTAAGTCTACATTATTGCGCTGCCTAAATAACATTGAGCCAATTGACAGTGGCCGTATCGTTTTTAGAAATGATTTGTCCATCGCTTACATGGAACAAGCAGAAAATTTGGATGCAAATAAAACCGTATTAGAAGCCGTTCTTGGTGGTGATCTGCCGGAAATGGTCGCTATCCGAAATTACACGACTTCTTTGCGCACTGGCGACCAGGAAATGATGAACGAAAGTATGCAAGCATTAACGGACTTGAATGCTTGGGATATTGAAGCCAAAATTGAACAGATTCTTTCCATACTTCGTTTGGATGATACGAGTAAAAAAGTTAGCATGCTTTCTGGAGGTCAACAGAAGCGCGTTGCTTTAGCAAAAGTACTCGTTTCAGAAGCAGATATTCTGATTTTGGATGAGCCAACCAACCATTTGGATTTAGATATGATTGAATGGTTAGAGGAATACCTGTCAAAATCAAGGTCAACCATTTTAATGGTAACGCACGACCGTTATTTCTTAGAAGTCGTTTGCGATGTAATACTTGAATTAGAAGATGAAATTCTTTACAAATACAAAGGGAATTTCTCTTACTATTTAGAGAAAAAGGCAGAACGTCAAGAGCAATTGTCAGCTACAGTCGGAAAGGCAAAGAATACTTTTAAAAAAGAATTAGATTGGATACGTCGTCAGCCGAAAGCGCGCGGCGTAAAACAGAAGGCACGTGTTGATGCTTTCGACGGCATCAAAGAAACCGCTTCCATTCGTTTGGATGAGGACGAAATGGACATTCCAATAAAGATGGAACGTTTAGGCTCAAAAATCGTAGAGTTTCACAAAGTTTCAAAATCGTGGCCGACGACAAAAATATTAGATAATTTCTCTTACCATTTTCAACGTAAAGAACGCTTGGGTATCGTAGGGAAAAATGGAACGGGCAAAAGCACCTTCCTTCAAATGATTACGGATAATATACCTGTTGATTCTGGTAAAATAGCTGTTGGAGAAACGGTTCTCTTTGGCTACTATAGTCAAGAATTACTAGAAACAGACAACGATAAAAAAGTCATAGATGTAATTCGAGATATTGCTGAATACATTCCTTTGGAAAAGGGCAAGCAACTTTCTGCAGCTCAATTATTAGAGAAATTTCTTTTTCCTCGGCACATGCACTTTCAATTTGTTTACAAATTAAGTGGCGGAGAAAAACGAAGATTGAAATTACTTACCGTCTTAATGGGCAACCCAAATTTCTTAATCCTCGATGAGCCAACAAATGACTTGGACATATTCGTAATGGCTGTTTTAGAGGACTATTTGCGCCAGTTCGAAGGATGTTTAATCGTTGTTAGTCACGACCGTTATTTTATGGACAAAATGGTAGATCATCTATTTGTCTTTGAAGGCGAAGGTCTAATTAAAGACATTACAGGAAATTACACGACTTTCCGTCAAGTTCAGTCGAAAGGTCCAAGTCGACCGGCAGAAACAAAAGTTATTGCAGAAAAAGCACCTGCAATACCCACTCCTTCGAAGTTGAAACATTCCGAAGAAAAGAAAAAGCTATCTTTCAAAGAAAAATTGGAATACGACACGATAGAAAAAGAGTTGGAGGAATTGGAAACAACAAAAGACGACTTTACCGCTGTACTTTCTTCTCCTTCAGCGAGTAATGAAGAATTGACCAACGCTGGAATTAAATTAAAAGAAATTGTCGATGCTCTTGAATCCAAAACTGACCGATGGTTGGAATTAGCAGATAGGATTTAATTTTTTCTTAGCTCACTTTACAAAGTTTTAGCACTTCACTTAATGCCGTCGGAGCAATTAAAGTCGCTTAATTTCATTTGAAATCTTACTTGTCATTTTCGCTCCTTAACGACTTAAATTTCTTGTGAAACAGATTAGCAAGGACTCTTCTATTTGTGCAAAATAGGACGCAGGTAATCTACGTGTTTCTTAAAATTTTTCAAAGGTGTTAAGATGAATACTGTGCAAAATAAGAAAAACGCTTACAAAGCATCTCGGTCTTTTTCGAAAAAAATAAAGAAGTTTAACATACGAAATCGACTATTTTAGATTGATTAATTTATTTCTTTTTTAAAATAAATAAGTCCTTACGTCTATCTTTTAAATTACGAACAGCGCCAAACTGATTCAGTTCACGCAATAAATCGATATCGACGTCAGCAATTAAAATCATTTCTGTGTTCGTCGTTGCTTCTGCTTTTATTCCATTTGCCGGAAAAGAGAAGTCGCAAGGCGTGAATACCATGGACTGCGCAAACTGGATATCCATATTGTGAACTTTAGGTAAATTACCGACACTTCCTGCTATTGCAACATAACATTCATTCTCAATGGCTCTCGCTTGCGCGCAATGTCGAACTCGAGAATACCCATTCTGAGTATCCGTTAAGAATGGAATGAATAGAATGTCCATACCTTCATCTGCTAACAATCGACTTAATTCTGGGAATTCAGAATCATAACAGATTAAAACACCAATTTTTCCGCAATCCGTATCGAATGTCTGTAATTTTGAACCGCCTTGCATTCCCCAGACTTTGGCTTCATCTGGCGTAACGTGTAATTTTTCATAACGCTCCATTGTGCCATCTCTTCGACATAGATAACCAACATTGTATAATAAATCACCAATCATTTCAGGCATACTTCCAGTGATTACGTTGATATTGTATGAAATTGCCAATTCAGCAAATTTCGCAACAATTTCAGGCGTATGTTTTGCTAATTCGCGAATTGCCTCCGACTCCGGCAGGTGATTATTATCTGCCATTAGAGGCGCATTGAAAAACTCTGGAAAAAGAGCAAAATCTGAGCGATAGGCCGAAACTGCGTCGATAAAGTACTCCGCTTGTTGCATCAATTCTTTTTGATTCGCATAAAGTCGCATTTGCCATTGAATTAATCCTAATCGAACGATTTTCTTTTTCGTGGCTGCCTTTTGTGTTACTTTCTCATAATAAATATTGTCCCATTTCAGTAATACTGCAAATTCGCTAGAATCTGTATCGCCCTCAAGGTAACCTCTTAATATCTTAGATGGATAAAAGTCATTCGACATTTGGAAATTAAGCACAGGATCATGTACTTCTTTTCTCTTTACCGCTTCAATATATTGTTTTGGCGTATATTGATCTTGGTATTTATGATAGTTTGGAATTCGACCTCCAAAAGCAATTCCCTCCAAATTCAATTTTTCGCACAACTCTTTGCGGTAATCATATAAGCGGCGACCCAGACGTAATCCTCTGAAATCTGCCTTGATAAAAACATCTATTCCGTACAATACATCGCCATCAGCAGTATGGGTATCAAAGGAGTAGCTACCTGTAATCTCTTTGTATGTATGGTTGTTTTCAAATCTGTCAAAATCAACAATAATACTCAGTGCGCAACCCGCTAATTGTCCATTTACCTTAATGATAACCTGTCCTTCGGGGAATTTATCGATTAAAGATTGAATATGATTTTCTTTCCAGTATGCATTTGGCATATTTGGGTAAGCCTCTATCATCGCGTCTTTCAACTGCTGATAGTCTTCCATTTTTAAAAATTCCAATTCAATATTTTCAATATTTTCTGAAACTTGACTCATTTTTTGAAGATTTTTTTTGAAATTTAAAGTTAATTATTAAAAAAAAGATTTTCAGTCTTTCAACTTAATATTATTTAAAAAAATCGAACTTTTATCAAAATTAATAAGGAATCACCCCCCAATAAAAAGATAATTCTCGTTTTTACTTTATATAAACTCTAAATTAAAGTATTATGAAAAAAATTACACTTTCAATTTTCCTCGCACTAGGATTAATTTCCAATTTATCGGCACAGTCGACCTGTTCAGCAAATGGAACATTAACTCCGACTGCTAACCCTGGGGAATTTACAATCAGCGATTTATCAACCACTACTGGCTCCAATCCGTATTCTTATTTTATTTCTGGAGAATCCAGTGGAAATTATGTTTACTTGCAGCCCAATACAACGACAGGAACATATCAATATAGTCAAAATGGATCGTATGCATATGGTTTTACTATTTGGGATTCAATAGCTGGATGTTATGATTCTTATTGGGATTCACTAACAGTTACAGGAATTGGAACGACTACAAGTTGTCTAGCTGATTTTATAATTCTTCAAGATTCACTAAACCCAGGAATATACTGGTGTTGGAACAACTCAACAACTAGTTCTCCGTCCTCAAGTATTTTTTATCTGTGGGATTTCGGTGATGGAACAACAAGCACGCAGCCATATCCTACTCACACTTATTCAGGATTAGGCGTATATGCAATTTGTTTAACGATCTCAGAACCTAATAATTGTACTTCTGTTCATTGCGACACTATAGTTGTTTCAGTTAAAGCAAGTGGAACAACCCTCAACGTATTGCCTCCGGGAGCAACAGCATCTGTCGAAGACAATAATTCTTTCAAAGGACTTACAACTTATCCAAATCCAGTAGTTGACAAATTTACCGTTTCATTTAATTCTACTAGCGAAAAATTAGTCAGCGTTACAATCACCAATTTAGCTGGTCAAACGATTGAAAGTACAGATTACTTTGCAAAACAAGGGCAAAATAAATTAGCTGTAAATACTTCCGATTTGCAAGCTGGCATTTATCTAATTAAAATCAAGGATAAGTCTGCAAATGACATCCATATCTTGCGAATTGTAAAGAACTAACAGAAGCAAACATTATTATAGGCTGTTTCATTTTTTTTTGAGACAGCCTATTTTTAAAAGAAAAAATTAATTTCGCTAATTATTGCGCAGCAATGAAAGCAGGAAGAAGTTTCTATAAAAAATTAGGCAACGCATTAATTAAATTTATCGTTTATTAAAAGTCGCCCCCCCCTGCTTCTCAAAACATACGTTTCTTAGTATGAAACTTAAAGTTAGTAGCTAATACAGAGGAGACAACAAAGTAAAAAATAACGCTCAGATTTATTATCCGTAAAACATTCATACAAAAAATTGGAAATTACTGACTCTCTTATAAAGTCTATTAAAGACAATGACCGCAAGGCCATTACAGAGTTGTATAAGGAAACTTTTTCAGTTCTTATGAGTGTCGTAGTGCGTTACAAACAAAATACTGAAGATCAAATGTCCTTGGTAAATAATTCTTTTTTAAAAATAATTTCAAAAATTGATCAGTACAAAGTGGGAAGCTCTTTTTTCTCTTGGGCGAAAAGAATTGGGCAGAATGAGGTAATTGATGATTTTAGAAAAGAAAAAAAATACAAAGAGTTGTTTCAGTTCGAAGATGAAATGAGCAATTATGATAACATGGAACCGGAGTTAGAACCGGATAGTAAATTTGAAGCAGAAGAATTACAAGCCATGCTGAATATGCTTCCTCCAGCAACAAAAGTGGTGTTTAACTTGTATGCTATTGACGGATATAAGTATGCCGAAATAATGGATGAATTGAATATTGGTTATGAAACAGTGAAATGGCATATTAAAGAAGCTAGAAAGCGATTGAGAGTATTAGTCACGGAAAAGTCAATGACAATAAAATAGTGAAAGAAGAAAAAAATCATATCGATAATTTATTTCAAGAGAACTTGGGCAAGCGATCCTTTGAGGTTCCTACTGCATTTTTGGCAGATATGGAAACTAAATTGGATGCAGCGAGCTCATGGAAGCGCGGCGGTTGGTTGACTTTTATTACGGCTGTATTTTTCACTGCTCTTATGGCCAGTGCTTTTGCTCTCATAACTTTTGATGACATCATATCCAAATCCGATAGTGCTACTTCGACTGAAACAATTGAAAATAAAAATAAAGAATTAGAAACGGAAAAAAGAAATACTAAACTTGATAAAGAAGCAGAAAAGAACGAATTAAATCAAAATTCTCAAACTTTATTTAATAAAAACAATATCCTTACTCAAGAGAATTCAATTTCTATTTCAAGTTCAACGAATGATGGTGCTGAATCTAAAATAGCACAAAGCAATACGCTACAGCAAACTGCAAAGGAAAAGCGTATTTCAAGCTTATCTATTCTAGCTACGGAATCAAATAATATTGTAGATAGAAAAAAATTAAAAGCAATAAAACCTAATTTTAGTTCTAAAAGCGCCATTGTCACTAATGATTCTAAAAATGATAGAAGCCAAATATCATTAGTGACAAAAGCTTCTCAAATTAATGAAAAGGAAGTTTCAACGGTTATGGAATTATTCCCGAGTAAAACTCTAGAAAAAAATGTAACGAATTCAAAAACAGCTGATTTAAATAATGACTACGCCGTCGATTTATTTAAAGATACAATTCGAAAACCAAAAAGAACCGTCAAAGACTCAGTTGTTATTCGCGATTCTGTGGTTATACGTGATTCTGTGGTTATACGTGATTCTGTTGTTATTCGAGATTCTGTGGTTTTAAAATATCAAAAAGATCCGAACCGTAAATTTAAATTTGAAGCGCAAGCGTACGCGGGATTCGTGAGTGTGCAACCAAAAATAGAAAGCCCTTTTAGTAGTTATAAAGCAGATTTGGTGGCAGGAGAAAAGAAAATTATTAGTCCTGATTTTGGATTTCAACTAAATGCCTATTACAAAAAATGGACAATGGGAACAGGCTTAAAATATTATCAATTTGGTGAGAAAACAAATTATTCTACTCTGAAAATTATACAGTCCAGTGCACAAATAGATAGTAGTACAAACATTGTGTATCTTGATTCAAATGGCCAAATTATGACGCCTTCTCCCAACAATCCAGCGTTTGATTCAATTGTTACAACTCAGATTGACACAAGTTATACCTTTGACACAACTACCAATTCTAAGTCTTGGCAAAACTCCTACACCCGTTTTGTAATTCCATTAAATTTCGGCTACCGGTTTGATTATAAAAATTGGGCTTTCCTTCCTCGACTTGGTTTAAACTTCGAGTTTAGCACAAGCAAACAAAGGGGACTCTACGTAGATGCTTTGAAAGAAGAATTCATAGAATTAGAACAACGGAAATTTGGACTCTCGTATCAATTATCTTTAGAGTTGAGAAGAAGTTTTGGCAATTGGCATGCATTCGTGAATCCCTATTACAGAAACAACTTTGGCTACGTTATCGACACGCCTGACTTGAAACGCAAATACGGCGGATTTGGAACATCCTTTGGTGTTGGTATTGAATTTTAATACACTTTTACAATCTCAATACCTTTTCCCTGAAACGAAGTATTAAACCCAACATTTTGATTTTTAAGTAATTGCCCAATGGGACTAACCAAAGAAATAACAAAAATCTCATTGTCTTCAACGACAACTTTGCCAAATGCTAAAGCGAAGAAATACAATCCTGAATTAGTTTGAACAAGCGATCCTAGTTGAACTGAAGTATTGACTTCATCTGGTTTTAACATCGCTAAAACTCGATTAAAATCCTGTGCTTTAGCAAATTGCGCATGTGCTTTCTCTTCTTCTTGCTGAAGCATGGCCATTCCCGTTTCGTATTTATCTCCAGCGCTACTTTTCGTCTCGTTATCCTTTGAAAAATTGATCGAATCTATTTCTTTCTGCGTTTCTTCAATTCGAGAAGCAACAATCAATTTCAACTGGTCGACTATCTTATTTTTATCCATTCTTCGCAAAAGTAGAAAAAACTTCCACTCCAATTTCATACCTTTGCCAAAAAAATAAATATCCATTTTGGTTATAATTTAAGTTTTTAATTGAGGCAAATTGAGATGAGCTTCAACGATAATGCTTCTGTATTTGAGAAAGCTTCATTTCGATTTAACGAAGAGTTAAAGTTTAAAGTAAAGCCAGCAATATTCATAGCATGCAACTGTGTAATACGCTAAATAAAGAGGAACTAGAAAATAAACTACGGGCTGACGGTGCACAGTTTGTAACAGCTTCCTTTTATCAATACGCACGAATCGAAAACCCACAACTATTTCGCGATTATTTGTATCAACATCTTGATGCTTTAAAAATCATTGGACGAATTTATGTCGCCAACGAAGGAATCAACGCGCAAATTTCTGTTCCTACTGATTCGATACACCAAATGCGCGAATTCTTGGACGAAATTGAATTTTTAAAAGGTATCCGTCTAAATATGGCCGTTGATGAGGCTGATGTTGAATTTCCTTTCTTAAAATTGAAAGTAAAAGTTCGAGATAAAATTGTTGCTGACGGTCTGAATGACGAGACATTCGACTCTTCAAAAATAGGAATTCATTTATCCGCAGAGGCTTTTAATGCGCTAACCGATAGAGAAGATACCATTTTGATTGACTTCAGAAATCACTACGAATCAGAAGTTGGTCATTTTAAAGGAGCAATTACGCCAGATGTGGATACTTTCCGCGAATCTTTGCCTTTAATTGAAGAAGAATATCTAAAAGGCAATGAAGATAAAAACCTAGTTATGTATTGCACCGGAGGAATTCGTTGTGAAAAAGCATCCGCCTGGTTCAAACATAGAGGATTTAAAAACGTACACCAATTGGAAGGTGGAATCATCAAATACGCCAACGATTGCAAAGAACGTGGGGTTGCCAATAAATTCATTGGTAAAAACTTCGTATTTGACGAAAGACGTGGTGAACGAATTACCGAAGACGTAATCGCTGTTTGTCACCAATGCGGAAATCCTGCCGATACACACACCAATTGCAAAAGCGACGCTTGTCACCTACTCTTTATTCAATGCGAGTCTTGCAAAGAAAAAATGGACAATTGTTGTTCTCAAGATTGTTTGGTCTTCATCCAATTGCCTGAAGACGAGCAAAAAAAACAACGAAAAGGTTTGCAAAACTCTAATTTGATTTACAAAAAAGGTCGTTCGGAGAAATTGCCTTTTAAAAAACATCGTTTTGGATTCCGAAGTAACTTGTTAAAACAGATTAAATAGTCCGTAAATATTGACTGCTAAAGTCTTTCCTTTTCTAGAAAAAACTATCTTTAGACTCAACTTTATAAGCAACTATTGTGATTCAATACATTACTTGGAACGTTACCCCCGAAATTGTCGAAGGCTGGAAAACACCAAATCTTTACGGACTTTTATTTGTGACCGGTCTTATTTTGGGCTATTTCGTGGTTAAACGCATGTTCAAACGAGAAAATATATCTGACGATAGTTTAGATAAATTGGTCATGTACATGGTTCTTGCGACAATTATTGGCGCGAGATTAGGACATGTTTTGTTCTACGGTCCGTATTGGGATGCTGTTGACTCTTATGGAATGATGCAGCAAGGTTATTTCTCACATCCACTCGATATTTTCAAAGTTTGGGAAGGCGGATTGGCGAGTCATGGCGGAGTTATAGCGATACTAATTGCTTTATATATTTATTCAAAAAAAGTAGTGAAAAAACCATATTTATGGATTTTAGACCGAATTGCTGCTCCAGGTGCTATTGGCGCTGCTTTCATTCGTTTTGGAAACCTTGTGAATTCTGAAATCGTGGGTGATCCAACAGACGTTCCTTGGGCATTTAGTTTCCCGCATTATTTCAATGATGTAACGATGAACTATGATGCAACTCCGCGTCATCCCGCGCAATTATACGAAGCTCTCGCTTATTTATTAATCTTTGCAATCATGCTATTTTTATTCTATAAAAAAGAATTGTATACTATTCCTGGTAGAGTCTTTGGCTGGTTCATCATGTTATTGTTTACTGCTCGTTTCTTGGTAGAATTTGTAAAACTTGGTCAAGCCGCTCGCGATGCCGATTTTTTCCTAAACACAGGACAAATGTTGAGTATTCCGTTTATTTTGATTGGAGCTTACTTTGCATTTCGGAAGGTTAAGGCAAGCTTAAAGTAAAAACAAGAATTTTCAGCGCAAATAAAAGCTCAGCGTGCTTTGTGGTTAAAGATTATCCAAAAGTCTTTTCGAAATATTTCCAAAGCGGATCATCTGGAACAGGCGCAGTAATATTGATTTGTTCTTTTGTAACTGGATGTTCGAAGTTTAAATTTCTAGCATGTAAGGAAATAGATTTGTCAGGATTAGAGCGTTTTGCGCCGTATTTTAAATCGCCTTTTATGACGCAACCAATAGTTGAAAGTTGACAACGAATTTGGTGATGACGACCCGTTTCCAATTGAATAGAAAGCAAATGATATTTATCGCTGCTAGCTGCGTATTTGTAGTGTAAAATCGCTTTTTTGCTCCCGTCTACTTCTTTCGAATGTGCGTAGCTTTTATTTTGTTTTTCGTTTTTCTTGAGGTAATGAATTAACGTTCCTTCTTTCTTATCCGGCATAGTTTCTGCGATTGCCCAATAAGTTTTGTTCACCTCTTTCTCCCGAAATTGTTTTGAAAGTCGTTCTAAAGCTTTGCTTGTTCTAGTAAAAATCAGTGCGCCACTTGTTGGTCTATCCAAACGATGAACAACGCCACAATAAACATTTCCAGGTTTGTCGTATTTAACTTTCCAATATTCTTTAATTTTATCAGGAAGTGGCGTATCACCTGTTTTATCACCTTGAGAAATATCGGATGCTTTTTTGTTTATTACCAAAACATGATTGTCCTCGAAAAGAACTTCTAATCCGAAATCTGCGGGTTTTGCCATGAATTAATATTGCTCGTTTTCGTTCGGGAAATCGCCTGACTTCACATCTTCGATATAACGTTGAATAGAACCTAGCATTTCTTCGTATAAGTTATTGTATTTACGCAAGAAGCGCGGGCTAAATTCATTGTTGATTCCCAACATATCATGAACGACAAGAACTTGTCCGTCAACGCCATTTCCAGCGCCTATTCCAATTATAGGAATAGAAACACTTTTTGCAACCTCCACTGCTAATTCAGCAGGAATTTTCTCTAAAACAATGGCAAAGCAACCAGCTTCTTCCAATAGTTTTGCATCTTCAATCAAGCGTTGCGCTTCCTCATCGTCTTTTGCCCGAACGGTATATGTTCCAAATTTATAAATCGATTGGGGCGTCAAACCTAGGTGACCCATAACTGGAATTCCCGCTGTTAAAATACGCGTCACAGACTCAATAACTTCTCGTCCACCTTCTAACTTAATCGCGTGGGCACCAGATTGTTTCATAATCCGAATTGCACTTGAAAGCGCTTCTCTAGAATTTCCTTGGTAGGAACCGAAAGGCATATCTACCACTACTAATGCTCTATTTACGCCACGAACTACTGAAGAAGCATGATAAATCATCTCATCCAAAGTAATTGGCAATGTCGTTTCGTGACCCGCCATAACATTAGACGCAGAATCGCCAACTAATATCACATCAATACCTGCTGTGTCGATAATTCGAGCCATAGAAAAATCATAACCTGTAAGCATTGAGATTTTCACCCCAGCATTCTTCATTTCCTGAAGCGTATGGGTTGTTACTTTTTTAACGTTTTTATGAACTGACATAGTAATTAATTACGAATTATGAATGGGCAAACTGCGAATTATCGCAATCAAAATTACTTAAATTTAATCGTTTTATTCGTAATTCACCATTAAACAATTCCCAATTGACTAACCTTCCGAGACAACTTTGTAGGCTTCTCGCTCTGACGAACCAATATGGAAAATTGCGTCACCCTTGTTGACAACTGGAGACTCATTAATACAGAAAATATAACCATCTTCCCAAGCTTTTACTTTTCGCTCCACTTTTCCAAATGGATCAGTTATCAAACCTATCATTTCATTTTTTCGAACTTTTTGTCCGTTTTGAACATAGGAAAGGAATAATCCTGAGTTTAAAGCACGCATCCATTTGTCGGAGCGCAATATAATTGATTCTCTATCAGATGTCACTTTTTCCTTAAACGATCGCATGCCGAGGTGGACGAGGATTCGTTTCACGCCCATAACTCCTTCGTGTACAATATTTTCCTCAATCGAATCAGCTTTACCTCCTTCAAAAAGCAAAATCTGTTTTCCACGCGTAATCATCGCATCACGAAGCGATTTTGGAATTAAGTTGGAATGTACAATGAATGGCGGATTAAATGCCTTAGCGAACTCAACACTGCGTGGATCTTTCAGCACACAACGCACTTGAGGCGCGTTATTTCTTTGTCGCGCTCCCGTATGGAAATCTAAAACATAATCCACGTGAGGTGCAATCTCTTTTAAAAATTGATAGGCAAACTGACTAGCGAGTGAACCGTTTTTTGAACCTGGAAAACTTCGATTTAAATCTCTCCCATCTGGTAAAGCGCGAGAAATATTTAAGAATCCAAAAATGTTAAACACAGGCAAACAAATCACAGTTCCGACATTTGGTTTGTTGTATTTGTTGCGAATTATTCGTCGAACGATCTCAACTCCATTTATTTCATCTCCGTGCATTCCTGCCATTAATAATAAAACTGGGCCATCTTTTTTTGAACGCTCAATGAAAACTGGGACCTGAATTGGCGTATGTGTATGTAATTTTGCCACATTCATATTCAACTGATATCCTTTTCCCGGATCAATTATCTGTCCTAAAATCTCCATTTTGGTTATGGCCTTCATACTTTATGGATCGTATTTTTTTCTATATAATCAATAATTTTCCCAGCAATGTCAAGCTTTGTGACAGATTCTATTTCTTTCAAACCGGGCGAACTATTCACGTTTAAGACCAAAGGCCCACGTTTGGATTGAATAATATCGATTCCAGCAACTCCCAATTTCAAAGCGAATGCTGCCCGAATAGCAATCTCTTTTTCCTCTTCCGTCAAAACGATAGGAATAGATTTCTTTCTTCTCGAAATGTTGGTTTGAAAATCTCTGTCTTTATTAAAACGTTTTATTGCGCCAACGACTTCGCCATCCACAACCATCATTCGCACATCGGTACCTTTGGCTTCTTTGATATATTCCTGGACGATTACTCTTGCTTTCACACCGTTAAAAGCCTCCAAAACACTATCTGCAGAAGATTTATCCTCTGCAAGAATAGAACTAATATCATCTGATTCGCGCAATAGTTTCAAAACAACTGGCGTCCCACCAACCGATTCTATAACGTGTTCCACGTTTTTAGAATAATTGGTAAATACAGTTTTAGGTTGACCAACTTTAGATTTGGATAACAATTGCAAACAACGCAATCTATCGCGTGAATGAACGATTGATCTTGAATTCGCTACAGAAAAAACATGCATCATTTCAAATTGGCGCGTAACAGCAGTTCCGTAATAAGTTACAGAGGCACCTATTCTGGGTATTACCGCATCAAAATCCTCCAAATAATAGTTGTTGTAAAATAACCTTGGCCCTGTTGAGTCGATTTCGATATTACACTTTAAATGATTGATAACTTGTGTTGTATACCCTCTACTTTCAGCCGCTTCGACTAAACGTTTTGTTGAGTACAAATCAGAATTTCGAGATAAGATGGCAATTTTCATTTCTTAAAACTTATTTGATATAAATAGTTGTTTTTAAATTATCTAACGATAGATCAATCTTACTCGGATCAACAATAAAGCGTTTTTTCAATAATTTACGACCTAATAAAATTGGATAACGCATGTTCAACCGTTCAGACAATGAAAACATCGTATTGTACTTTTTACCAAACAGAAGAATATCTCCTTTGACGAAATACCTAAATTCTTCCTGACCTGATGAACTGCGCACTTTTTTCGTAACGAAAGTTTCGAAAGTTACAATTGGCGATTCAGTTGTTTCCGTTCCAAAAAACTCAACCTTTAAAAATTGAACTCCATTCGACTCAATAAGTGTAATATGATCACAATGAATGCTGGAAGTGTAAGCTCCCGTGTCAATTTTTACAGGAACGTGCTTTAAACCAAAAAGTGGCAAATCTACATGGTCTTTTCGACCGATAATTATTTTCTCCATTATTTAGCCCTCATTTCATCTAACATTTTACGACAATTTTCATTGCGATCTGCAGCGTATTCTATTTTTTTTTCACCTTCCTCCTCCTTTCCTGAAAAAAGGTAGGCCACACCTAATTGAAAGTGGTATTCCATTTTAGATGGATTCTTTTCAATTAATCTAATCCAAAAAGGAATACTTTTTTTGTAGCGCTCCAAATTCATATAGCTCGTGGCTAATGCTTCCTCCAAAGGCTCTCTTGAAGTGATTTCATAAGCTTTCAGATTATTTTCCAAGGCTTTTTCGTAATTCGTGAATTCTTCACCATAACTGCCACTATAAATCATTCCTAAACTATTGTAGATTGCCATTTCTTCCGGCTTACGTTTTTTAGCTTTCTCATAATTTGAAATAGCCACATCAATATTGTTGGTCAACAGTAAATATTCTCCTTTATTTAAAAAATAAAAATAACTGTCCTCTTCGGCAATTTCGTAGCCCATTTTCGCATAATATAGAGCAGAGTCCTTTTCATGGTGGAATGTATGCAACAAACTTAAATTCCGAAAAACACCAGCGCTAAGTTCCTTCGGTAGATCACCTGCCTTCAAAGCACGATGAAATAGGTGAGCCGCTTGAACATATTCCTCTCTGTCCATGCTACTTACACCTTCGTCATTCAGTTGCTTTGCCTCCTCCGCTACTTGATTCTTGCAGGAAACTAGCAGGATAAAAGCAAAAAGAAAATAAAACCTCATCATGTTTCAAAATTACATTTAAAAGTCTGACATTTGCAAACGTGTATCAACAAGTTAATGTTGAATAAAAAAAAGTCAAAAAAAAGAACATTAGCGCATGCAAATAAAGAAATTCTTCGTAATATTGCACCCCGATTTAATCGGAAAACAAAGATATTAGATTAGAAAGCATGGATATATTAAGAGAAATTCAGAACGAATTAGTGGAAATGAAAGAATTTCCAAAGTTCTCTAGCGGTGATACAGTAAACGTTTCTTATAAAATTAAGGAGGGCTTAAAAGAACGTACTCAGCAATTCCAAGGCGTTGTTTTGCAACGAAGAGGTGTTGGTACAACTGAAACTTTTACAGTACGTAAAATGTCAGGAAACATTGGTGTTGAGCGTATTTTTCCTTTGTCTTCTCCTTTCTTAGAGAACATTGTAATAACGAAAAAAGGTTCAGTACGTCGGGCACGTATTTTCTACTTCCGCCAGAGAACTGGAAAATCTGCTCGTATTCGTGAGAAACGTTCTTTTCATGTAGCGAAAAAATAATTCGAAACAATTCAGATACTTAAAGGCTTTCGTTTCGAAAGCCTTTTTTCATTCCATAAATGTCGGTAAAACCTAGGAAAAGAGCAGCGAAGAAGAAAAAAAAGCCAAAGTACATGATTACTTGGGCCATTATTATTTTTATTCTTCTGACAGGCTTGCCTACTGGTTATTATTTTCTTCACAAAAAGAAAGTAAAGGAAAAGAAAATTAACTTATTGGCAAATGCTCCCTATGGCTTCAATTCAATTGGTATTGATGTTTCACACCATCAAGGCGACATCGATTGGCCCTTGCTTTTCGATGAGCTTCGCTACGATACGATAATTAAATTTGTTTATTGTAAAGCAACTGAAGGTACAAACCACTTTGATTCTCGTTGGGCAGAAAATAGGCAAACATTGAACGATATGGGTATTCGAAACGGTGCATATCATTTTTTTAATCCTACAAATCCTCCACGACCTCAAGTTAAACACTTTTTAAACCACTGGAAGCACAGAGATATCGATTTGCCCCCTATGCTCGATGTCGAAACTGAAGGATATAGCGATGAAGATCTACGAGCAAAAATGAAGATTTGGCTCGTAGAAGTTGAAAATTTAACGGGACAACGACCAATAATTTATACATCTTATCACTTTTTTGAGACTAAATTCAAACACGATTTTAAAAAATATAATTTCTGGATAGCATCTTACACACGAAAACCACTTTCACTTGAAGATAAAAGGGTCATCCACTGGCAATACTCAGAAACAGGTAAAATCCCAGGCTGTTCAGAGTTGGTGGATTTGAATGTGAGTAAAATTAATTATTGATGAACATGATATCACATTGCTTGCCACAGTGTTTTTTTCATCTTGACAAAATATTTTTTTTGAAAGGTGAACGTTTTGATTAAAACTCGGCTTTTACAACTTCTCAATAGCAAACTCCGTTCGTCTATTTTGAGCTCTATTTTCATCCGAGTCATTCGGTAATTTCGGAATCATTTCTCCATAACCTTTGGATTTCAATCTCGCTTTGTTTACACCCTGAGTGACTAAATATTCTTTTACAATTCTTGCTCTATCTCCAGATAATTCCAAGTTTTGATTATCGTCTCCTATGTCATCTGTATGTCCTTGAATAACTATATTAACTGTTGGGTTTTCACTCAAAAAACGCGCAAATTGGCGCAAAATCATTTTGGAGCGGTTGTTTAATTCTGCCGAAGCTGTGCCGTATAAGATATCGTCAATTACATAAGAACCTCCGACTTTCAGCTTTTCCACCTCCATGTCTTTTCCTTTTACGGAAACTTCTTTTATTTTTTGCGTAGCTTGAATTTCTTCTTTCGTAATCATTTTGGCGCTAAAGGCATGGCCGATTTTTTTCGCTGTGACCATTACATCTTTCGTTTTGTCTATTTTCACAACAGCCGCGTACTTTCCATCATCACCGTTCACTTTGAATTTTTGAACTTCTTCTCCGTCGCCATACGAAACTTCAATTTCAGCTCCAGAAATTGCTTGACCATTTTTATCGCTCAGCGTTCCTTTCATTATCATCACAGGTGCTGGACGAGCTTCTTCATACAGCTCAAAACCGTAAATATTCCAATCACCTCCAACTCTAGAAGAAAAATAAGCTAACTCACCATCCGTTGAAACGAAAATGCCCAACTCGTCCTCATGTGTATTTATAGGTTCACCAATATTCAGCGGTTTTCCCCATTTGCCATTTTCTTTTTTACAATAAAATATATCTGTTCCACCAGCACCTTTTCGCGAATCCGTACTTGTCGAAACAAAATAAAATGTTTCATTATCCTGGTGAATAAAAGGACTTTTATCTTTTCCAGCCGTATTTACTTCATCAAAAGGTCTCGCCAAGCCCCAAGCTCCATCCTCTTTTCGTTCAGAAATATATATATCATTATCTCTTGAATTTTTGCGGACACTCGTAAAATAAAGTGTATTTCCATCAGCAGAAACAGAAGGCTGTCCTTCCCAACCATCAACCGTATTAATATTCGCGCCAAGTGATTTAAAAGTTGACCAATTGTAATCGTTACCACCTTTGCCTGACCTTGAATACGTAGTTTGGTACAAGTCACAATTCAAGTATTCCTGACCTCGGACATCTTCTTTTTTACAAGCACAAATTATCATTTCTTTGTTGTCAATAGACATTGTAGCCGCACCATAATTTGTGAATTCTCCCGTATTGAAAGGCGCCTTAAATGCTACGCCTTTATCGAAAGGAGTTCGCACATCTGAGCGGTAAGAAAAAGTGAATTCTTCAACTATATTACTGACCATATCACCTAAATTTCTTTTGTCTAATTTCCGAGTATAAAACATTATCTCATTATCGGGGGAGATCATTGGAAAGTACTCGTCATTTGTTGAACTAACATTTTGAACTCGAAATGGCAAATAAGGCACAGTAATAATCGCTTCTTTCTGAGCAATTTCTTCTGTTTTCATTTCATTCAAAACACCTTTGGAATCCGAAAGCATTTTTCCATAATCGTTTGGAAACCTGTTGTTATCGTCATTTTTATAAGCTAAAAACTTCTCAAACCATGCAATAGCCGATTCTTTGTCTTTTTGCAAATATTTCACAACGCCCAAATAATAAAAAGTACCCGCGTTATATTCTTCGCAACGATCGAGAACTTCCTTAAACATCTGTTCTGCTTTTACAAAACTTCGATCGCCTCTTGCTGGTGAATCATCGCTCTGATAGTATTCCATTCCTTGATTGAAGGCATAGATTCCATATTCGTAGTAGGAAGTGGCATTATCCGGTTCTGCCTCCAGCGCTTTATTGAAATTATCTACGGCAGTTTGAATACTTTCAGCTTCTAAAGCGTTACTTATCAGCTTCTGAGTTTTCTTTGATGGAGGGTTGCAAGCTTCGTTAATTTCCACATCCTGGGCAAGAAATTGAAAAGAAAATAAAGAAAAAGCACCTATCACCAGGTAAAGTTTAATCATGTTCATCTATGTAAATTAATTGCTTTAACGCAACAATTGTACCAATAGTATTGAACGGATTCTAGAAAAAAAGTTACGTTTTGAATAATTAAAAATATTGGACTCAAAAAAGAAAGTCTCTTATTTTGTCACATGCTATTCAAAACCTATACTTTTTCGTTCTAGTTGGTATTCGAAAAAGTATTCCAACTATTGTCTAAACTATTTCTTTCTTTTTCGACATTTCAATTTTCACTGCATTATCAACCAGCTCACCCGTCAAAGCAATATCTAAAACTTCACGCATTGTTTTCACAAAATGGAATGTCAAGCCTTTTAAATAGTCCACTTTAATTTTTTCAATGTCTTTTCTATTCTTCTCACAGAGAATTATTTCAGTTATTTTCGCCCGTTTTGCGGCTAAAATTTTCTCTTTGATTCCGCCAACAGGCAAAACATCTCCACGAAGTGTTATTTCGCCCGTCATTGCCAAATTCTGTTTCACTTTTCGTTGGGTAAACAAACTCGCTAAGGAAGTCAGCATAGTTATTCCAGCACTTGGTCCATCTTTTGGTGTTGCGCCCTCCGGCACGTGAACGTGAACATTGTGTTCGTCAAACAAAGCTTGATCTAAGTTGAACCAATGTGAATGTGCTTTTAAATATTCTAAAGCTATGACCGCTGATTCTTTCATGACATCACCTAAGTTACCTGTCAGTGTTAACTTACCTTTCCCTTTGGTAATAGAAGATTCAATAAATAGAATATCTCCTCCAACGCTTGTCCATGCTAAACCTGTTACAACCCCGGCTACTTTATTGTTGTTGTATTTGGTGCGTTCGCGATTTGCGCCTAAAAATTCGAACATATCAGCTTCAGTAATTTTCGGGATAAATTCTATATCCATGGCTTTTTGTCTGGCACGATTACGAACTAATTTCGCTATCTTCTTATCCAAGCCACGCACTCCAGATTCACTTGTGTAGCCTTCAACAACTTTCTCTAATAATTTCATATCAATAGTAAAGTCTTTTTTCGTTAACCCGTGCTCATCCAGCTGTTTTGGGATCAAATGTCGTTTCGCTATTTCTATTTTCTCTTCTACTGTATATCCGCTTACCTCAATGATTTCCATTCTATCGCGCAAAGGACCTTGGACTTGTGATAAATCATTCGCTGTGGCTATAAACATGACCTTAGATAAATCGTATTCTGTTTCTAGGTAATTGTCATAGAAACTGTGATTTTGTTCAGGATCTAAAACTTCCAACAATGCAGATGACGGATCGCCGTGATTACTTCGTCCTAATTTATCAATTTCATCTAAAACGAAAACAGGATTGGAGTATTCCGACTTTTTTAATTGTTGTATAACACGGCCTGGCATGGCGCCAATGTAAGTTTTTCTGTGTCCGCGAATTTCACTTTCATCGTGTAATCCACCTAATGACATTCGAATATATTTTCTTCCTAATACTTCAGCTATACTTTTACCAAGAGAAGTTTTTCCAACACCGGGAGGTCCATAGAAACAAAGGATTGGTGCTTTCATGTTATTCTTCAACTTCAACACAGCCAAATATTCTAATATTCGCTCTTTAACATCTTCCAACCCATAATGGTCTCGATTGAGGATTTTTTCCGCACGTTTTAAATCCAAATTATCTTTGGAAAAATGATTCCATGGCAAATCTAAAATCAAATCGAGGTAATTCAACTGAACCGAGTACTCAGCACCTTGCGGGTTCATGCGTTGTAATTTGTCTAATTCTTTTCGGAATAATTTCTGTTCTTTTTCACCCCACTTTTTTACTTTTGAGCGTTCCTCCAAATCATTTACATCATCTTGAAAAGGATTGTCACCGAGTTCCTCTTGAATCGTTCGCATTTGTTGTTGCAAAAAGTATTCGCGCTGTTGTTTGTCTAAATCTTTCTTGACCTTTTGCTGAATCTCATTGCGCATATCGAGCATTTGCGATTCCATTTCAAGATGTTCCATGATTTTAGCGGCACGTTTCGCCATGTCCAATTCCTCCAACATGTCCTGTTTTTTAGAAACGTCAGCGTTCATATTAGAAGAAATAAAATTCACTAAAAATGTTGGACTGTCGATATTTCCAATAGCAAAAGAAGCTTCTGACGGAATATTTGGGCTATCGCGAATAATTTGCAAGGCGAGCCCTTTAATATTTTCTATCATCAAGCCAAGTTTCTTATTTTTTGTGTCAAATTTCCCTTCTGAAAGCATTTCTATTTTTGCTTTTAAGTAAGGTTCGCTTTGTGTTTGCTCAATCATTTTGAAACGACGCTTACCTTGAATAATCACCGTAGAACTTCCATCGGGCATTTTTAGTAAACGTACAATTTGAGCAACAGTTCCAACAGAATGCAAATCGGAAAATTCAGGTGATTCCTCGTCTTGATCTATCTGAGAAACAACCCCAATTATTTTATTCCCTTTATTAGCATCTTGAATCAATTTTATAGATTTATCACGTCCCACGGTGATTGGTATAACAACTCCAGGGAAAAGAACATTGTTGCGAAGAGAAAGGATAGGCAATTCATCACCGAATTCCTGTTTGTTCATCGATTCCTCTTCTTCTGAGGTTATCAAGGGTATAAATTCTGCATCTTGATCTGCTGCTCCAGAAAAATGCAAAAGTGTATTATCAAATATATCGTTCATAAAATATTGTGTCTTTATTTGCGCCAATGTGTCAGTCTAGAAAAAAGTGAGTTAAAAATCACTCTAAATTTCGCCTGTACTAAGTGGTGAAACATTATGACAAAGGTTGTGCCATTCTAAAGGAAGTGGAAATTTTGTCGGGTTTAATTAATGAAATAAACGGGAGGGAATTATTTCAAATAAAAAAGGAAATTTATACTTGTGCTCTGAGCCAACTTCTTACATTTACAAGATTATAAATGACTTAAAATAAGATGAAGATTTCTGCTGTATTAAATTTCCGCTATACTAAATTTTAATGTACACTAAACTTAAAGAACTAAGCAGTAGAGGCGCATTTATGCTATCCGCATTTTCAATCATCATCATATTTTACGAGTATGGTTTTAAAACTAATTTAAACACGGAGATAGTTTTTCATATCTTCTATTTGCTGACGCTTTTACTCGGAATATCATCACAATCTTTTCGCTTCCAAAAGTCAAAAGAACAAAACAGTTTGAAAGTGCAAATTGTAGATGGAGCATTTCTTATTGTGTTCATTCTTGTTTTTATTTCCTCTATAAAATTTGATCTTCGCGCCTACATTGCGGATCGGATTTTCTTAGTCATTACCTGTTTGTTTATCTTTTTACGTGAGCTTTCTTCGCGAAACTTCAAGTTCAAGAAAAAATATCTAAATCCAGCTCAATTATTTGTTCTAAGTTTCCTTCTAGTCATGTTCACTGGTGCACTTTTACTCATGTTACCAGAGGCCACGGTTGGTTACATTGAGTTTATTGATGCCTTATTCACCTCGACAAGCGCAGTTAGTGTAACGGGTTTGGCGGTTGTTGATACTGGTCAAGCTTTCAGTCGATTTGGACAAACCATCATAGCGGTATTGATTCAAGTCGGGGGTATTGGCATTATGACTTTCACAAGTTATTTTAGTTATTTTTTCAAGGGTGGTACGAGTTATGAGAATCATCTGATGATGCGCGACATGAGTAATGCCGACAAAATTGCTGAGGTATTTTCAACTTTAAAAAAAATTATCCTTTTAACCTTTACTATTGAGCTAATTGGAGCGATTTTAATATTTTTCAGCCTAGACAAAGCCGTTATGTCATCAATTAATGACCGCGTTTTTTTTGCAGGTTTCCATGCCGTTTCTGGTTTCTGCAATGCAGGATTTTCAACCCTAACCAACGGTTTGTATGAGGAAGCTTTCAAATTCAATTATCCTCTCCATTTGTACCTGTCTTTTCTCTTGATTCTTGGCGGAATAGGTTTTCCTATTATGTTTAACACCTTTAAATATTTCAGTCACTTAATTAAAAACCGAATTATTCCATTTACGCGAAAGGCGAAAGTGATTCACAAACCATGGGTAATTAATTTAAATACCAAAATCATCTTGATAACTACCAGTATTTTAATTGTTTTCGGAACAGTAAGTTTTTATGTTTTTGAATACAATGGGGCTTTATCTGAACACCGCGGTTATGGAAAGTTTGTTGCCGCCTTTTTTGGAGGAATCACGCCTCGAACTGCTGGTTTTAACACTGCAGATTATTCAACTTTGTCATTTCCAACAATCATGATAACCATTTTACTAATGTGGATTGGTGCATCACCAGCTTCAACTGGAGGAGGGATTAAAACGTCAACTCTGGCTATTGCCACGCTGAATATATTCAGTATTGCGCGTGGAAAAGATCGTTTAGAAATTTACGGCAGAGAAATAGGTCAAACGACTATCAGGAGAGCTTTTGCAATTATTTCACTCTCTCTAATTATTATTGGAATAGGAGTTTTCCTCATGGCTTACGCAGAACCAGATAAAGATATTAAAAAACTTACTTTTGAAGTTTTCTCCGCCTATTCGACTGTGGGTTTAAGCATGGGAATTACTGACAAATTAGGCGACGGAGGAAAAATTATTTTAATGATTGTCATGTTTGTCGGAAGAGTAAGCATGCTCACTTTGATCATTGCATTTATGAGACAATCGAAATTATTGAAGTATAGGTATCCATCTGAAGAAATATTAATTAATTAAAAAAATGAAATACATCATCATTGGTTTAGGAAGTTTCGGCGCATCTCTCGCCATGAAATTAACAGAAAAGGGGCATGAAGTAATTGGCGTTGACAAGGACATGTCAAAGGTGGATACTCTTAAAGAATCTATCACCCACACTATTTGTTTGGATTCAACTGATGCTCAAGCAATAACTCATCTACCTTTCCGAGATACACATGTTGTTTTTGTTTGTATTGGAGAAAATGAAGGTGCCAATATTATGGCAACTGCTGTTATTAAGCAAGCGGGTGTTAAACGTCTGATAAGTCGCGCTATTTCACCACTTCACGAAACCGTACTGCATGCCATGGGTGTTGATGAGATTGTGCATCCCGAGGAAGAAACAGCCGAACGTTGGGCAAAGAAGTTAAACTTAGAAGGCGTATATGATTCATTTGATTTAGGAAAAGAGTATTCAATAATTGAAGCACAAGTCCCGCAAAAATACATTGGTAAAACTGTTGGTGAAATCGGATTTCGAAAAAATTATAATGTGGTTGTTCTTACCACAATTAGCTTTAGCGAAGAAGAAAGTTCCATAGGAACAACCCAACGTGTTTCAAATGTACACGGCGTTGCATCTCTGTCAACTATTCTCAAGGAAAATGACGTTATCGTTATGTACGGCAATAAAAAAGATCTCGAAACTTTATTAAAATAGATTGTTTTATTGATTCAATTTCACGTGATTCATTATTTCTATTTCTTCCTCCGACAACTCCAATCCTCGTCTTATCATCATTCCGTTGGCTGCTTCTACTGCTTTATTGAACTCGAAAGGAACAAAATCAGCTCCGCCCCAAGAAAAAGATGGAATGAATTTTCGAGGGAAATCTCCACCATAAATATTACATGAAATACCAACAACACTAGCGGTATTAAACATCGTGTTGATTCCGCATTTACTATGATCTCCCATGGTTAATCCCATGAACCGCAAATCGGTTTGTTCTTCGGCGCTTAAAACGTAACTATATGTTCGTATCGTACTGTAATTGTTCTTTAAATTAGATGTATTGGTGTCAGCTCCCAAATTACACCATTCTCCGATTAGAGAATTTCCTAAAAACCCGTCATGACCTTTATTTGAGTAGGCTTGAAAGACAGAATTCCCTACTTCCCCACCAACTTTACAATAAGGGCCAATCGTTGTAGCTCCATAAATTTTAGTGCCCATTTTCACTACTGCATGTCCACAAAGAGCAAACGGCCCACGAATTAGAGATCCCTCCATTATTTCAGCATCTTCACCTATGTAAATTGGTCCATCAGTTGTATTCAAAACACATGATTCAGCTTTTGCTCCTTCTTCAAGAAAAATAAGATTTCTATCCCCAATAACGGTTACTGATTCAGATAAGGGATAAGAATTAATTCCATCTGTTAACAATTCAAAATCGCTTTTAAGAACGACATCATTCTTTTGAAAAAGGTGCCATCTTTTAGAAATGATAACTACATCTTCGCCTTTGTACTGCAGTATCGTTTCACCAAAACCTTTCGTGCCAAGCCAAACATGTCCGAGATATAGCGCCGTATTGTACTCCATACCGTTGAGCGTTGAAACATAATCTTCATTTGGAATTACGTTTGCAGGAACAGACAAGTCCCAGTCGCTTTGTTTTGGATATTTTTTTTGCAGATAATCTTCGGTAGCAATACAAAACTCGGCATCCGGGAAAAATTCTTCCCATCGTTCTTCAAAGGTTAATATTCCCATTCGCAATTCAGCTAAAGGCTTCAACAAACTTAAAGATGCGAATTCAAGATGTAAATCGTTGTCGTGCAATTGAATTTTCATAGCGTAAAATTAATAAAAGATTTAACAGATCCTTTTTTTGAAATAGCCAAAAGAGTTAAGAAAGTAATTACGGAGTTTATAATTATCAATTCGAACCCAATAGCGTATTTACCCAGAATACCTGAGTTTCCGGCTCCAACTCCAGGCGCTCCTGCTGAAAAATACCAAAGTAATATTGTCACCCCAATCGCTACTATACAAGCGAGCGGAACTAATTTATCATTCAATATTCGTTTCGTTAAAATTCCAAAAAAGAATAAGGCGATAAGCGGACCATATGTAAATCCTGCAAAGAACATGACCAATCCTATTGCACTTGAAGAAGTAGTGTATTTCAAAATGATTATTGTTACTAAAAGCAGTATTGAAACTCCTATGTGCACTCGTTTTCTCAGTTTATTTTGTTCCTCCTTTCCTTTTTTACCAAAGTCAAAAATATCGAAAGAGAAAGAAGTTGTTAGGGCCGTCAACGCACTATCAGCACTGGAGTAAGCGGCTGCTATTAGTCCTACTAAAAACAAAATACCAACGAAAATTCCAGTTTTGGGATTTAAAGCGATTGTAGCAAATAAATCGTCACCAGCTGCGCCCTGCCCTATTCCAGTTTCAATAGAATACATGTAAAGTAAGGCTCCTAAACCGAGAAAAATAAGATTTACAAAAACAAGCACTACTGCAAAACTCATCATGTTCTTCTGGGCTTCTTTGATATTCTTACAAGAAAGGTTTTTCTGCATCATGTCTTGATCGAGACCAGTCATACCAATAGCGATGAAAATCCCGCCTAAGAAATGCTTCCAAAAGTAGTTTTTCGCGGCCCAATCGTCGAAAAAGAATATCCGCGAATATTGGCTATCAGTTATTGAAGCAATAACTCCTTTGTTGTGCAAATTTAAGTCGCCGACAATAATATAGCACATCAATAAAACAGCAGCAATCATAAAAAAAGTTTGCAAAGTATCTGTCCAAATAATGGTTTTGATTCCACCCTTTTGCGTATAAATCCAAATTAAAACAATTGAGAGAAAAACAGTCATTTCAAAAGAGACATGCAATTGATCAAACAAGAATATTTGGAGAACATTGGCTACAAGCAATAAACGAATTGCAGAACCTAGTAACCTGCTTCCCAAAAAGAAAATAGCTCCAGTTTTGTGCGAATAATAACCGAATCTTTGTTCCAGATATGTATAGATTGAGGTTAAATTCATGCGGTAATATATCGGCATAAGCACATATGCAACAACGATATAGCCGAGCAAATAACCGAAAACAACTTGCATGTATGAAAACTGATTATCAGGATTTCCAACCCATCCTGGAATGGACAGAAATGTTACACCAGATAGAGAAGCTCCTATCATTCCGAAAGCAACCAAATACCACGGACTTTTCTTGTTTCCAGTAAAGAAAGAATCGTTGTCGGCACCTTTGGAGGTAAAATGTGCGACGAGTAATAATACTCCGAAATAGGCGGCAATGATAGTTATTACAATCGCTGGACTCATGCTAATACTTGTTTTCACAAGGTTACGGAAAAAAGTTGATCAGATTGCTGGGTTATTTGACGGTTAATGAGGTAATAGTTGTTGAAAAGAGAGCATTTTAATTTAAGATAAATTGAAATTCTATCAAAAAGCAAATCTTGTTGGGCATTTGGCAAATTTTCTAGAATTTAAAATTTGAAAATACTTTTTTAACAACCCAATCTTTAATAACCCCCTGACAGTCGGAATCAAACTCAACGATATACCTGTATATTTGTGTCAACTTAAATTTTAAACGAAATATGGATATTCTTCTCCAACTAATTGTTGCCATTGTTCCGGCGGCTATCGTATTCATGACTACAGCCTTATTCTTAAAAAAGCAAGGCGAAAAAGAAATGCGACGTTTACAACTGGAAATGAGTAAGCAAAAGAGAAGTGAAAATTTCATGACTGAACGCATGGAAGCGTATCAACGATCTATTTTACTCTTGGAGCGAATTCATCCTAATTCTTTGGTCATGCGCACTCACAACCCTGTACTGCCTGCTAAAGTTTTTCAATCAGAATTAATTAAAGCCGTTCGAGAAGAATTTGAACACAATGTTACGCAACAATTATTCATCACAATTGACGGGTGGAAATTACTTAAAAGCGCCAAAGATGAGACGGTTAAAATTATTAATGTCGCTGGTCAACAAATGACAGACACGAGTATGTCTACTGATTTAGCTGGGAAAATATTCGAAATTATTGGGGAAGTTGGGGATTTGCCTTCGGAAATTGCGGTAGAATATTTAAAACAGGAATTCCAGGAATTATTTTAAACAAAAAAAAGAGACTACAAATTGTAGTCTCTTTTTTTATATCCTATAAATTCTGCTCGTTATTGGGGCATCATTTGTGGTTCCTCTTTTTTCAACGTTCCCTTTGGTCCGAAATCATTAAATTCAATATAGAATTTTAAAGACTCACAGTTTCTTTGTTCACCGTAAGCCAAATTCCAAGGTACTGAAATGCGATATTTTCCACCTTTTTTCATTTGCTGAAATGCGATCGTCCATCCTTGAATAACCTGACCTAAGTTCATAGCTGGCAAGTCGGTGCCATTTTGAATTTTATATTGAAAAGAATTTTCAACTGTATCCCCTTCTGCACTTGTCAAAATATAGTTTGCTGCAATATCATCCGTCGCAGTTGGCGAACCACCAATTCCTTCCTCAATTGTCTCTAAAACGATTCCACCGTCTATTACTCTCGTATTGGATGTTTTTTTGGCAGCAGCTAACATTTTAACACCACTTTTCTTATTGATTGAAACCAAGAAATCTTTCATCATTGTCATGCTCAATTGTTTGTCGATCAAAGTGTCTTTTTTCAATAGGGCATGTTTGAATCCGATTTTTGCTAATTTCATATCAATTTGATCCAAAACACCTTTTTTACTCCATCCTGAGTAAAAAACAGATCCTGCAATTCGACCAATACAAAAGGAACCTTTCTTAACGAAGGCAGTATCAAAATCCTGACCGTATGGTCCGTATAATTTTGTCAACGAGTTGCGACAATCTGGATCAACTGCTTCTTTTGAATTTAGGTTACTATTAAATCCAAGAACAATATCATCAAAATTTAAACGGTCTAGGTTTGGATCACCCGCCTCAGTAATCATTTTGGCTTGTTCAGCCCCCAAAGAATAAGACAATTTGTCTTTAAATGTATTCAATTCTACAGTTTCTTCATCAGCTTTTTTGCTTCCGCAAGAAGTCAATACTAGTACGATGGCTATAAATGCAATTATTCTCATGATTTTACTTCTAATAATTCAACGTCAAAAATCAACGCCATAAATGGTTGAATGGGTCCTCCTGAATGCGGTTGTTGACCATACGCTAATTCTTGAGGAATGTACAAACGATATTTTGATCCTTCTTTCATCAACTGAAGTGCTTCTGTCCAACCGGGAATAACTTGATTGACGCCAAAAGTTGCTGGTGAATTGCGATCAACAGAGCTGTCAAATACCGAACCATCTAATAATGTACCGTGATAGTTGACCATTACTTGGCTTGTAAGACTTGGTATTTTCCCTTTACCCTCCTCAATCACCTCGTATTGTAAACCAGAAATCGTTGTTAGAACGCCTTCTTTCTTGAAGTTTTCAGCTAGAAATTTCTCACCAACTTCTTTATTCGCTTTGAATTGCTCCTCTATGGCAACATTCAAATAGTTTTGAATGATTTCATTGGCTTCTTCAGGTGAATATCTCGAAGGTTTTCCCTGGAAAGCGTCACCGACAGCTTCAGCCATAACTTCTGGAGAAATTCCTTGTAAATTTTGTTGCATTAAACTTCCTGCTAGGCTCATGCCCACGCAGTAGCTAACCGCATTAATATCTTCTGTCATTCTCTTTTTTTTGGCAAAGATAAACATTTTATAAAGAAGTTTGAACTGTCTTTTGGAACGCCTTTTCGTTAAAATTTCTTATTTTATCAGATAATAGTAATTCCGACTAATCCACTAAAAATTTCCTAGCTACAGATCCACTTTCACTGACTATTTGAACAAAGTAATATCCTTTTCGAAAAAAAGATGAATTAACTTCAATATGTTTCTCATTGACGATTGCCTGAAATACCTCACGACCATTTAAGTCTAAAATACGTATACTTTCAAATGATTTTTCCGCATCAATTATTAACGCATTATGAGCAAGATTTGGATGAATACTAAATTCTAGAGAGCTGTTTTCTTCAAGACCAAGGGCAACCTCACTTCCCCAAATATTATCGAAATAAATTACATCATCGGCAGATCGAGCAATAAAATCCGGGAAAATTACAATTTGATCATATGTATAGCCATTTCCAATGTGGGATGTAAAATCAAAAGTTAATTGTTCCCATTCATTTATTTTCGTGTTTGCAACTAATATTTCGCCCAAGGAAGCGCCCGTGGCGTTAACTAATTTAATCCCAACATTACTAATCACTGTTTTATAAACCAGTATACGAATAATTTTATTGGATGCTGAAATCGTAAACGGGCCAATATCGGCACCGTGCTGTGATTCACATCCTGCCCAAGGGTTACCAGTCTGTAAAGCCGTAAACTTTGCAACCTTACTTGAAGGATTTATACCAATCGGAAAAGGATTTGTAACGATTTCTAATGGTGGCGGGTTTGATGAGTTTTCGAAAACTGTCCACGTCCAATTTGCACCATTACCACTCGCTTCGAAATCAATTGGAATATTTTGCCCAAAAGAAATTAGCGAAACAAAACTATACACAAATGTTGTAAAAATCGACTTTTTCATATTTTTTCATGAAAAGTAAGTGTAATTATTGTACAAAATACAATAAGTAATTTTTATTCATGAATCATCACTTTGACTACACAAAGACACAAGAAAAAAATTTATAAAGACATCTGATATTGAAGTACAATCATATTTTTCCTTGCCACTTCTCTATTTTCTCCTATTATTGATTGAAATACTGGTCTATTTTGTATTCCCAATGTTAGTTTAGCGCCATGCGTTCCATGAATCAACCAATTAATTCCTGTTTCATACATGAGCATTTTCTGCTGCAAATATTGGTATGACGAATTTTGCATGTTTGCGTATACCTGAAAAGTTCCATTTTCAGGTAATAAATTATCTTTGAATTTATAACCAAACTGAGTATACAATGTTTTACCTGTTCCAATCAAAGGCATGGCATTTCCTCCGCCCGAAAGTGATTGTCCAGTTTTCGCTCCATTGGCAGGATTCATGACGCCTAAGTTTCTTATAAAATTTGTACCCATTTGATAGTCACTCCAAGCTACATAGACAGTAATCGCATTGTGTTTCTCCGATAATGGAATCTCTACAAATAAATCTATACCGTAAAGTATCATATCATATGAAAACGTATCCGTTGCATTTTTCAAGATCCACATGGCGTCTTTTTGGTGAATAATTCCAGCACCTATATTTAAGATTTTCTTCTTCCCTAAATAAGTTCCAGTTTCGTATCCAAGGGCATTGCTTTCTTTATCAAAAAATTGATAATTCAAATAAGCTTGCTGCTGCCATTTGGGTGGCTTTAAAGAAAACACAGATTGCTGTGAGTTCAATGGGAGAAAAGCGACTAATGAGTTGCTTGCAGACATGGGTTTTGTCAATGCAATACGATAATCTAAACCTTTAACTTGCCCTTTTGCATAAACACTTAATTTGCGCAAAAATTGATCATTAATACCATTTGTTACTTGCTGATAAAGCGGCGCATCCAAACTTAAAATTGTGCCTACTCCTGGTGCTGCATAACGCAAAAGCCCACTGTAACCAGTTAAACCAGCGCCTATCGTAATATTCCCTTTTTGAGAAACTCTATATTCTCCTAAAGCATCGTGGAAAAAGCTACCAGTTTGTTGTTTCGATAAATAGGAGAAGTTATTCTGTCCAAACTGAACGTGAAAAGCTATTCTATCCGTTAATTGACCAAAAATATTGAAACGCAAACGACGAATAGCAAGGTCGGACGTATTTTTCTGAGGATAGCCATCGACGGTTGTTCCGTTGTTATTCTCATTGTATCTTCCCCAAAACTGAGCAAGTATTCCTGCCTTTATAAAATGAGAACCATCCTCGTTAAGACTCTTTTTAATTTCAGGCAAGTTATAATCTTGAGGTTTTTCTTGCGCGTTTATACCTCCCATAAACAACAAACAATAGATAAATGTCTTTTTCATTTTTTTGTCTAATTAACTTGTAAATAGTACTTTTTTATTCTAATAGTCTGGAAACGCATTATTCAATGAACGTATCTCGGTATTAGATCGTAAATTCTTAAAATCACAAATTAGGCCATTTAAGGAATAAAAAAATCGATTATCCAAAACTCCCTAAAAAAAATGTATAATTTGCATCTCAATTGAAGACCCTTTAATTGAGAATTAAAGTGAAAGCGCTTACGATTACTTTGTCACTTTCAAATTCTTGATTGAGTCTCCAACATGGATTTCGACAAAGTAGATTCCATTGGGAAGCTCATTAACATCCAGTTGAATTGAAGAATTTGGCAAAAGTTCATTCCCAAAGAATACAGAAACCTCCTTACCATTTAGATCTCGGAGAACTATCTTTTCAGAACGAACAGCCTGATTGGAAGTATTGAATAAATTTAATTTATCCATAGCTGGGTTTGGCGCAATCACCAACTGATTATTTTCAATTAGTGATTCCAATAAACCACTCGTTCCAAATATTGTCACAGGAACAACCAATGAACAACCACCAACATCAGAAGCCGTACAAGTATAATTTCCTGAACATAAATTTGTAGCAGTTTGGCTAGTTTGACTTAAAGGATCATTCCATAAAAATGAATAAGGTTGAGTACCTCCATTTACCAAAACTGTTGCTTGACCATCACAACCAATAGTTGCACTAGAAGGAAATGCGCTTGCCGTTACTCCTGGTATTGAAGCAATCTCGAAACATACTTGATCTGACAATCCGTTTGCATCTGTTACCGAAACGCAATAACTGCCAGGATATAAATTATTTGCTGTTGATGTATTTTGGTTGTTTGCATTTGCATCCCACAAATAAGTATAAGGCGCAACTCCGTGCAAAGGCGTTACTGTAGCTGTTCCGTTTGCGTTCTCAATGCACAATGGTCCGTTGTGTAAATATGTTAATGCTAAACCATTGCTTGTCGGTAAATGTGGAGCTACTTTGATGACAACTGGTAAATGGTCTGACATCATGTATAATGCGCGAACTACACTGTCTGGATATTGCGCATTAAGAGGAGCTCCAATAAGACTTTGGTTAAAATGCAAACCATCGTTGCCTACTGCTTTGTAAGAATTTGGGACGTATGTTAAATTATCTGAGCCAGAGAGAACATTTGCACTCGTTAGAATTTGATCAAATCGATCGTCCAGTCCTCCTGTAGAACCACAAGCAATTGAACCACTCGTTCGCGTGGATTGTGTGTGAATATTCGCAAAACTCGAATTATTATTCCAATTGCCAGGAGACGAAATTGGATCATTAAAAGCGACGGAACCTCCACTAATTAGGTTTTGATAGCAAGCCTCAGAACTCGAATAAACATTCATATCACCCCCGATTAAGTGATTTCTCATCAAAGGTTTTGAATCAACATAAGTGCGAAATACCTGTGTTTGCTCTGCGCGAGTTGCTTGCTCAGCTGAGCCACTTCCCGCCTTAAGATGTGACATATAAGCCTCAATAAAAATAGTATCTCTGTTCTGCGCTAAATTTGGATCTTTCGCATATAAAGTATAATGATTTATATCTCTAGAAGAGGTTGGGATGGCATTTTGGCGAAGAAATATCAATTTGTCCGTATTATAAAACATCGCATTATTTAAGGAACCTCCGCCACCTTGAGAATATTGGAAAGGAGCCATAGCATAATTTGTTGCACCAAAAACATTCAAAGAACGTGTCAAAACGCTGTCTGCTCCATTTTGCGTTTGAATTTCACACGCCATAAAAATATCTGGTTTTAAGAAACCCAAAATTCTTCGCAAGGTATCCGTTCTATTGGCTGGATTAATATTGCTCGTACCACAATCATTTCTTCCATCAGGGAAATTTAATAAATTGTATGAAACGATGGTTAATGTGTCATTCTGAGCCTTAAAAAGAGGAACAAAAGCGAGAAATGAAATAATTAGAATGATTTTCATTTTGCGAATTTAAAAGAAACTTCGCATCTAAACTATATAAATTCCTTAAAACTATTTATACGGATTCAGTGCAAGGGTCCAATTGTAATCTAAGAATTTCAATTCTTTATTTCCCGCGTCTTTTTGAATGATTCCGTAATAAATTAAAAACTTTCGAATTCCTCTTTTTCCACCAAAATCTGCCCGAAACCAAGAAAAAAGTACAGGTAGTTGAATTTCTTTCTCACCTACAATGCAGTATTTTTCTAAGTAGTCCTTGACACTAACATCTAACTCTTTATCGATAACTAATGAATGATATGGGACAATTGGAGGACAGCTTAGTGCCCCACAATTCAAGGCATAATGTATTCTCGGGTCAACTCGTTTTATTCGCATTTTTCGTTCAAACTTAGAAACTCGAATTTTGCTAATGTAACCTAGGCTCAGCTTTGATTTAGATTTTCTAAGTATGCCATGCTCAATAATATCAAAACTCAAAACTTCACCCGCGATTGTAATTTGCTTGGCTTTAAAAAAAGCTCCTCTATCGTTAAATTTCGCGGGATCTTTCTTTAGTATATACTGAACATTGGTATTGTAAATATTCAACCAAAATGCAAGGATTTTTTTATCATCATTCAATTCCGATTGCAAATTATCTTTATTAATTTCAGCTAACTTATCTGCTAATTTATCTGCAATTTCAGTTTGATTGTTTTTAACTGCGACAAAAAAATCAATGGACAGTTGTTCGTTTTTTCCAATTTCTTGTGAAAAGAAAAACGAACTGAAAAATAAAGCGATAAATATACTTGTAACTCTCATAATTATTATTTTAAAATGCTTCACCTATCGTTAAATACGGATAAGTTTTACCGTTTCCAAAACCGATATCCAAACGGACATTAATATGATCTTTTTTGTTTAATTTATACCTAACACCTACGCCGTAACCCATATGTTGGTTTTTCAATTGCAAAGAATTCCAATTCGGAGCCACCCAACCTATTCCAAGAAAAGCAGCCACTCCCCAATTTTTTATAAGTTCTTGGCGCCATTCAAGCTGTGTTTGCCACGCATACTTCTCCCTAAACTCTCCCTCAAACTGACCTCGTAGTCTTTTATTCCCGCCCAACATACTCAAATGATAAAAAGGAATATTCCCTGTATTCTGCTGATAAAATAAGTTATAGCCAATCACCGATTTTTTAAACGGAGAGACAAAACAACTTGCATCGACAATCAGACGGGAAAAGGCATAATCACTTACAATTTTCCCTAAATCGTTGGTATTGTTAATATCGACGAGCATTCCTTTTCGTGGGTAAAAAATGCTAGAGCGTGAATCGTATAATATTGCTGGACCGAAACCTAGATTCTTACCTACTTGAATTCCAGTTAAATTACCTACTAATATTTTTGAATTTTCTGTTAATCTCAAGTCTGAATAGGAATCAAATGCTAAGCGTGCGCCGACAAATATATTGGATGTTACTTTTTTCAAAGCGCTTAGTCGCACACGTGGAAAAGTTACTTGAAAACTCTCTTCTTTCTGATCGAAAGCTCCAGCTAAATTACCAATACCGTAAAAGAAATAAGTGTATTTGTAATAACCAATTTCACCGTTTAGCCGGATGTTATCCTTTTTAAGAAGCAGATTAAAAGGTAAATAAAAGAGCAATTGATTTTTTACAGTTAATGCAAAACCCAAAGTGACACTGGATACTCTGGCATTTAATGAATCTTTCTTCCAATTGAAATTCATAATTCCTAAAACTCCTAGTGCAAAACCAGTCTCAGGAGTATAATAAGCCACAGGAATGCCGAAAGGTTTTATTCTCAGATGAACTTTTGACGTATCTTGTGCGTTCACTTTACTTAATAAGATTACAAAACCAATTAAGCACAGTCCAATACAAAATTTATGTGCTTTTCTATTTCTGCTCATTCAATTCATCTACTTGCAATAATAAGCATAAGATTTTCGAACTTAGATAAAATATCAAACACTTTCTATTTTATTGCAACATTAATTACACAATTTCCGTAATTTCAAAGTATGAAAACAAAAAAAGAAATCGTTGAAAATTGGTTACCAAGATACACGGGTGAAAGTTTAGAGAATTTTGGTGAATATATCCTCGTGTGTAATTTTCAAAATTATGTTGATCAATTTGCAGCCGACCATAATGTTGAAGTTATCGGAAAGGGAAAGCCTATGTCTTGTGCAACGGGAGAGGGTATAACTATTATTAACTTTGGAATGGGCAGTGCCTCAGCTGCAACCTGCATGGATTTACTTTCTGCCATAAAACCAAAAGCTGTTTTGTTTCTCGGTAAATGCGGAGGTTTAAAAAAGAAAAATGCAGTTGGAGATTTAATTTTACCGATAGCGGCCATTCGTGGCGAAGGAACCAGCAATGATTACTTGCAACCCGAAGTTCCTGCTTTACCTTCATTTGCTCTTCAAAAAGCGATTTCCACTACCATACGCGACAAATCTTTGGATTACTGGACAGGAACATGCTATACTACCAATCGACGTGTTTGGGAACATGATAACAAGTTTAAAAAATACTTGAAATCGATTCGTGCTATGGCTATTGACATGGAAACAGCAACAATTTTCACAGTAGGTTTCGCCAATAGAATACCCACGGGTGCATTACTTTTGGTAAGCGACCAGCCGATGACGCCAGATGGAGTTAAAACTGAGGCCAGCGATATTGGAGTAACTGCCAATTATGTCCAAAATCATTTAGAAATCGGAATAGAATCCTTGCGACAATTAATTAACAATGGAGATACGGTTAGACATCTAAGGTTTTAAATACGGATTAAAGTCTCAACTTTTACCAGTAACCGTTTAACTGAGCGCTCAATTCTTTCTAAAATCTCCTCCGGTTGGACGCTCAAATACCGCTAACTCGAAATGATGAATGACAGCAAAAAGGTGATCGAAAATATCGGATTGAATTCCCTCGTATAGTTCCCAAACTTTCGATGAAGAAAAACAATATATCTCGAGTGGCATGCCATTTTCTGTAGATTCCAATTGCCGCACCATTAAATGCATTTCTTGGTTTACCAAAGGATGATTTCGTAAATAATACTCCGCATAACGCCGAAACAGGCCTAAATTTGTTTGGCGTCTACCGTTGATTGAATTTTCGCCAATAAATCCGTGTAGAACGTTGTATTCTTCAATCTCCTTTTGTCTTGTTGGCACAAATTCTGAGAGTAAATTAATGCTCTTTAATTTATCGAGTAATTCTTGTGTGGCAAATTTAACAGAATCGATTTGAATGTGCACTGGCCGCTTAATTCGACGTCCATCCGACTCTTGCATTCCTCTCCAGTTCTTGAATGAATCAGAAATAAAAGCATACGTGGGAATCGTTGTTATTGTTTTGTCAAAATTTCTTATTTTAACTGTGGCCAATGAGATAATTTCCACCTCTCCATCCGCTCCATATTTTTCCATGGTCACCCAATCGCCGATTCTCAATATATCATTTGTAGCAATCTGAATGCTGCCAATAAAGCCCAGAATTGTATCTTTAAATACCAATATTAAAATGGCTGCAGCTGCTCCCATTCCTGTAAAGAAATAAAGTGGTGACTGGCCAGTTATAGTTGAAAGTATTGCTACAACAAAAAAGACACTAACTACTATTTTTGCGACTTGAATATAAGATTGAATAGGCTTGTCTCTGTATTTTTCGTTTTCCTGAATCAAATCCCGAAGTGCATTTAAACCTCTATTTACAGTCACCATTATCGTCAAAACTATAGTCACCGAAACAATTTTCGTCCACAGTCCCTCAACTTTTGGATAGGCAAAGAAAATCGTCGATAAGAAATACTCCATAAACATTAGTGGCACTAGATGCGCCAATGATCTGAATACACGGTTATGGATCAAATGATCGTCCCAAGTGATTTTTGACCTATCGACCAAGAAATGCATCATTCGCACGAGAAAAAGTCGCGAAAAATACCACATACCTATAAAGACCACCGCAAAGCCAATTAACAAAGCTGTAGTAAGGTATAATGTTTGATTTTCAAATTTAAGCTGATCAAAAATTTCCACCCCATTTTTCTGATACGTATAAAAACTTCGAATCCATTGAATGATACTTTCCTTCATCTTGTTATTTTTATACAAAAGTAAACAACTTCTTGAGCAAGCGAAACATCTACATCCTCGGTTTTATAACATTGATCATATTTCCAATTCCAGCCTACCTCTATTGGTTTTGGCAAGAGGGGATTACACTAAAAGAATTTATCAGATGGGAAGAAATTTGGAAGCCTGAAACTGCTTTCGGAATAGTATTCGGTGTGATTTACGCCTTTTTTGCACTTCTATTTATGGGCGCACCTGTATTTGAAAAAATGCCCGATCGCGTTGAAAAATTAGTTAAAAGTATGAATCTCACTATTTTTGACGTCATTTTCTTGTCTATTTGTGCTGGAGTTGGAGAAGAATTACTTTTCCGAGCTGGTGTGCAACAACTATTTGGCGTTTGGATTACGTCTATTTTATTTGTTGCTATTCACGGTTATTTCAATCCATTTAATTGGCGCAAATCTTTGTATGGCTTACTCGTGCTTCCCTTCATCCTGTTAATATCATTTGGATACTCTACTTTTGGCCTGTGGTTTAGTATTGGCGCGCACTTTTCTTACGACCTAGTTCTATTTTTAACAATTCTTATCGACAAGGAAGAATCTATCGAATAATTATTTGCAAACGATTGGCGCGCAAAACCATCAAACATGCAGGAATTGGCGTGAAACGGTCAATTTCTAATACTTCCAACATGCGCAAGTCACAAAGTTTTTCTGAAATTAAAGTCATTGGTCCCGCTCCTGAAAGATATAATTCTTTCAAATTTGTCAATTGACCAAAGTCATCTGAAATCTCTTGTAAATTATTCCGGTTAAGATAAACGAAACGAAGATTTCTACACATGCCTAAAGTAGGTGGTAAGTGTTGCAAATGATTAAATTGTAATTGCAAATTTTCTAATTTATCTAGTTTTCCAATGCTCATCGGAATCGATTTCAGCTGATTTTGTCGTGCCCAAAGTTGCTCTAAATTTATTAAACTTCCTATTTCTTCGGGCAGTGTTTCTAGCTTATTGTACTGAACTACCAATTTCTTTAATTTTTTCAGCTGTCCAATTTCAGGTGGCAAACTGGTTAAATCATTACTTCCCAAATACAATTCTTCCAAATTGAGCAGTTGAGCGATTTCGGATGGGATAACGCTAATATTATTGTGAAATAGGCGTAGAACTTTCAATTGTTTCATCTCAAAAACATAAGGTGGTATTTCCGTTAAATTTTTCCTGCTGAGATTAATTACTTCGTTCTTTTCAAAAAAAATATTATCCTTCAATTTTGAAGCGATACAACCGGATAAAAGTAAGGCAACTGTTAAGTAGGAAATAACGTTTAAGAGATAGTTGCGCATAGAATTTAGGGCTGTGTTAAAAAAGAATAACTTTACTAAAATACATATTTTAAAAAAATAAATCTGTAATTTGGTATAAATATTGAAGTGAATACAGTGAAAATTTAAATAAATATAATTATGAAAGTGTTGAAAATTACCAGTATTGTTGTCGCATCTATGTTTGTGATAAATTCTTTTGGCCAAGTAGAAACGAAAGCTCCAAAAAAAGTAGTAGCACAAGAAAACATTTCTGAGCATGAAAAAATGTCTCCAGAAGAAAAAGCGAAAATTCAAACTGAGAAAATGAATAAGCATTTGTCTTTAAGCTCTGACCAAGAGGCGAAAATTTACGAAACTAATTTGGGTGTTAACATGAAAAATGAAGCCATTCATAATAGCACTAACATGACGAAAGATCAAAAACGTGAAGCTTTAGAACAGAATCAAAATGCTCGAAAAGAAATGATTAAAGCTTATCTTACGAATGTGCAAATTGCGAAATACGAGGAAATGGAAGCGAAACATGAAGAGCGAAAGGAAATGAAAGCTACTGATAGAAATGAAACGATAAAAGAGGGTAATTAAAAATAATTTAGTTTCAAAAAAATAAAAAAGGCGATTAGAATTTTTCTAATCGCCTTTTTTATTGAATCAACTTTTAAGTTTTTCGGCGAAAACTTCCTTGAACTTTTCATGTTTCGGTCTCACAACCGCTTGACAATAGGGATTCTCCGGATTCAAAGCTAAATAATTGTGGTGATATTCCTCAGCGACGTAATAATTATTTATAGCCGCAACTTCTGTAACCAAAGGTTGATCCCAAACTTTTTCCGCATTCAATTTCTGAATGTATTGTTCTGTTACCTGTCTTTGCTGCTCGTCGTGATAGAAAACTACAGAACGATACTGTGTCCCTACATCACCACCTTGACGGTTCAAGGAAGTTGGATCATGAACAAAGAAAAACACCTCCAATATTTCATCAAAAGAAATCAAGGATTCATCGTACACCACTCGAGCAACTTCTGCATGACCAGTTGTTCCATTACATACTTCTCTGTAAGTCGGATTTAACTTTTCACCGCCGGCATAGCCTGGATTTACGGAAATTATTCCTGACATGTCTTCATAACAAGCTTCGATGCACCAAAAACATCCAGCTCCTAATGTTGCTTCTTTCATCTTTTTATTGCGAATTTACAATTCTATTTTCTTTATTTTTTCTTAAAGTGCAAGGATGCTGAATTAATGCAGTATCTCATTCCTGTTGGTTTTGGACCGTCATCGAATACATGCCCAAGATGCGCGTCACAACGTCTGCAATTTAACTCGTCGCGAACCATTCCCATACTCTTGTCAGTGCCCACAATAATATTGGCTTCGTCAACTGCTGCATAAAAACTTGGCCACCCTGTGCCTGATTCAAATTTTGTTGAACTCGAAAAAAGTGGTAATTCACAACAAACACAGTTGTAAATACCTTTTTCGTGATTGTCCCAATACTTTCCTGAAAAAGGTCGCTCAGTTCCAGCTTCTCGTGTGACATAATATTCCTGAGGAGTCAAAAGCTTTCGCCATTCAACATCCGTTTTTAGAACCTTCGTACTATCCTCCGGTTTTATCATAATTGAATCGTCCATTACCTTAGTTTCGCGCGCTGAATTAATTGATGAGCTACAAGCTAATACTGCGAAAGAAATAATGATACTCGATATTATATATTTCATGTTTCTGTTTGTTATTACTTTATTTAACACCTTTTCATTTGTAAAAGTTCTTAATCTACTCATGTTAATTAAATTTAAGACGTATAATTCTTCTGTTCCTTACAAAAAAAACCAAAAAGCTCGCTACTTTTGCACCATGATAAATACGTATAGCAAAAACTTTTGGATGTTATGTCTGTCAATGTTTTTGTTTATGACTAGCTTCAACCTCATCTTACCTGAACTAAATCAGCTGATTACAAATCTTGGTGGAGCTGATAAAAAAGGTTTAATTTATACTTTCTTTGCAATTACAGCTCTACTTTCTCGTCCTTTTTCCGGTAAACTTGCCGATACAATCGGTAGAAAAAGGGTAATGTATACCGGAGTGGCTATTGCTATGCTTACAAGTATGCTTTATCCTCTTAGTCATACTGTCTTTTTCTTTTTAGGACTTCGATTTCTTCACGGGATTGGTGCAGGATTTATGCCCACAGGGGCAACTGCTCTAGTCACGGATATTCTACCATCCGACAAGCGCGGTCGAGGAATGGGGATTTGGGGAACTTTTATTTCTCTCGGAATTGGTGTTGGACAATCGTTGGGTTCGCCCATTGCTAGTTCATTTGGAATGAACAACTTATTTCTTTTTTCCGCTATTTTCGCTGGATTATCGGCAATACTTTTAGGTGCTGTAAAAGAAACGCTTCCAACAGAAACGAAGCAGAAATTTCGTTTTAGCCATTTAAAATTAAGTATAAAAGACATTGTTGAACCATCGGTTTGGCCCTGTGCATTTGTAATGTTTCTATCTGCTATAAGTTCTGGTATTATTTTCACAATCACACCAGATATATCAGAATATTTAGGAATTTCAAACAAGGGATGGTTCTTTCTCTTTTATACTATTTCGACTATAATAGTTCGACTTTTCAGCGGTGGCTTATCCGATAATATTGGTAGAAGAAAAACCTTGGTTATCGGTATGGTTCTTTTAATTATCAGTGTAATGATGATTGCTTTCGCCACTACTTGGGAAATTTACACCTTATCAGCCGTCACGTTTGGTTTTGCAACAGGGATTTCTAGTCCAACAATTTTCTCTTGGACCGCTGATCTTTCTCATCCCGAGAGACGAGGTGTAGGCTCAGGAACAATGTTCATCGCACTTGAAGCTGGATTTATTGTTGGCTCGCTAAGTACTTTATTTTTGTACAACAGCACCTGGTCGACCGTTCCTATCGCATTCGGATTTGGCGCTTGCATGGCGCTGGTATCACTAATTTACTTAATCTGGCATTTGAAATACTCTATCTCTGCGACTTAGAAAATTGCGCCGAGAGAATACTGAATTGCCATTTCTCGTTTTCTTTGATCTTGACTTAAAGAATTTTAATTGAATGCTAAGTATCTATTTTTAAACTATTTTTACTAATATTAATCATAAAAATTGCTATGAAATACTTCTTAATACTATTGGTAATTAGTTATTGTTCGTTCACTAGCTGCGCCCAAGAAGAACATACTTCAAAAGATTCCACGATGGTGATTACCCTGATGGATGGTGAAGAACGTATTGGTCATATTCTCAGTGACGATGGACGCGAAATTCTGTTTTTATCGAATGAAATAGGCAAAATCTATATCCAAAAAGAAAACATCAAGAGTATTCGCCCTTTTGAGTTAAGTAACGACCAAGTTGTGCATGGGGAATATAGAAATTCAGGTCCTTTTACAACGCGCTATTATTTTACAACTAACGCACTTCCAATTAAAAAGAAAGAAAATTATGCAATGGTGCATTTGTATGGTCCGGAAATTCATTTCGCTACGTCAGATCGATTTTCGGTTGGACTTATGACTACTTGGATTGCTAGTCCGCTTGTATTTGCCTTTAAATACTCTATTCCAACGGCCAATCCGAAAGTGAATTTTGGTTTGGGGACATTGCTTGGAACTTCTGGCTCTTTGAACCAATTCAGAGGATACGGTGGTCTTCATTGGGGAATGGTGACTTTTGGTGATCGCAAGACCAACATAACAATATCCGCAGGTTTTTCTTACGCTAACGCAGATTCCGAACGTACTTACGAAAAATCTGGTGTTTACGATGCAATCAAAATATTTGACCAAACTACCCAACAGTATTACAATAGTTATCCCATTATACCTAGGGAAAGTTATAACTTGGCTAGCGCACCAATTATTGGGCTATCAGGCATTACCAAAATAGGGAAAAATGCGAGTATCTTTTTTGAAGGAATGATCCTTTTTGCCCAAAACCAAGGAACGAGTAGCTATAACGTTTACTCAGAGAACCAAAACCAATGGGGCTACAAAGATGTAGAGAAAATTATAGTAACCAAAAATGAAGGCCTGCACGTTCTGGCTTTCTTTACGCCCGGTATACGCTTTAATAGATCACAAAGCAAAGCGTTTCAATTTGCCATTGCCAACGTTTTTTCATCTCGAAATGGGAATATAATATCCTTTCCGATCCCGATGTGCTCCTGGTTCTATAAATTTTAATTGTTCAAAGCGTTTTTTGAGTTTAAAAAAAAAGGTTGTAAGCCAAAGAAAATCATTGCTGGGAAAAAGTGCATAGGAATAGCTAATCCAGGTAGCAATTCTGGAAATTCAAACTCCAAGGGCAAGGTCATTGTTATAGGACCAAAAATGCTTAGAAACGAAAGCAACATAATCAAAATGTTCAAACTACCTTTCCAATTAACTTTGTCGAGCTTAAACAACAGCATGTACCCAACAGCCATAAGCATACAACCCATAATACTCGCGCTTGCCACAGCTGTAGAATTAATAATAGAACTAAAGTCTACCATCGTTGCCTGTTCATATAATTTGAGGTAAACAATACCAGCTACTGCCGACATCGTGCCGGCAATTATTCCTTGGAATAAAATGCGTTTCATCCTTTTATTTGTTTAGCGGAATAGATACATCCAATTTAATCTCATTCGATACTTTTTTCGACATTCCTTCCATATTTCCAACCTTGAAATCCATTCGATTTACCGAAAATTTTGCTGCCACTTTGTTGTTATTAAATGTAAAAGGCACTGTCATTTCTTTTGTAATATTGTGAATCGTCATGCTGCCTGAAACTGTATATCCATTAGCCGTTTTCGAAAAACTTTTTGATTTAAACACAAGTGTTGGAAAATTTTCCGCATCAAACCATTTGTCGCTTACCGCATGTTTGTTTTTCATTCCGTTGCCCGTATTAATAGAAGCAACATCAATAGTAAAGGAAAATTTGGCCGCTGATAAGTTGCTCGCATCAAAATCCACATTTCCCGACATTTTTTTGAAAATCCCTTCCGCATCCGTTCCTGCAAATTGGATAGAATAGCTATCTGAAATTTTCCAATTCGTTGTTGTTTTCCATGCAAAAGCCGAGAGCAAGACTATAAATCCAGCAAGAGATAAGGAGTTTATTTTTTTCATTTTGATTATAAGTTTGATATTAATGTTAGCAAAGGTCGATAATATATTGTTCTTCGGAGTTAATCTAGATTAAAAATTAAGAAGAGGAAATAATTTAAAGTAGAAATACACGAACGAAATATGAGAATCGGTGATACCGTATATTGTCTAAAAAATAAAGTGCAACCTTCTTCATTCAACGAACATTAGAATATTCCAAATCTATGAGTTAACGCTACTTTAGATTTTAAAGTCAAACTGCGCAGCGCTATTTTACCACTGATTGTTATTTATAAATCTTAAACCATGAAAAAAAATTCTAGCTTAACAAAAACATTATTCACGCTACTTGCACTAGTCACATTTTCAAATTTTGCTTTTTCTCAAAGGCATTCAGGCTTGGCATTTAACGTTGGGGTGAAAAAGAATTCTTTCTCTTTAAAGGATAATGCTGGTATAAAAATGAACGATTTTACAGGATCTCTGGCACCATATATCGGATTGTCTTATTCGCATATTTTAGCATCAAAATTTAACGCCACTTACGAATTTGGCTTTTCTCATCTGAAAGGTACGTATAACGAGCAATTTGATCCAAATTATAGCACGCCATATTCCACTTCAAATGATAATTCAAAAGCTACTAGTCAAGCTTTAATTAAAACTTTGGCTTACTCACTTCAACTATTGGGACATTATCAAGTAACGAGAAAAATATTTATTTCTGCTGGTATTTCTTTTGAAAGGTACCTTAATCCAGCATTTACGGTCTCTGACATTGACGAAAATTACGCGAATGATTTAGTTAGTGATGCTTCTGCAGGAATATACAATATCTCTGGGCTAATCGGTGTAGGATATACAAATGAAAATTTCCGTATCGATTTGCGCCACGGTATTGGTCTTAATAATTTAATTGCACAACCAACTCGATACGAAAAATTGAATTTGAGCCAAACATCATTGATATTTGGATACTATATTGGAAAAAAATAAATATGAAAATTTTAACTAGTATTTTCCTGCTAATTGGGTTTGCGTTTATTGGGTTTACTCAAAACAAACCCGAAAGCGTAATTTGGGGTGAGAAACTCAAAAAGACAAATAATCTAAGTGACTTTATATACAAAAATGAAAGTTTATACACGATAAATGAGCAACTGAAGTCGATTCAAAAATTTTCTCCTGACAAATTAAATCTAATCAATACCTTGTCGCTCGATGGCGTAATGGGTGAACTAGAAGGTCTAACTTTTGATCTCTATAGTTCTATGCAGAAATTGATAGAATACAAAGATGGTTTCGGCTTAATTATTTCTCAATTGAGCAAGGATAAGAAAAAGAAATACTTTGGCTTTTTTGAAATCGATGGTGATTTATCTAAAATTCAGACGAAAGGCAAATTACTTTTTGAAATAGATTTAGGCAAAAAGGAAGACTATCAAGTCAGTGAAGTTGTAATTGCCAATGAGAATTATCAAGGTATTTACAGTAGAAAAGGATTTGTGTCGGATAAAGAAGAGATTTTATTCGCGCAACTCGATATTGTAATGGCGAATGATAAAGTATTGACCGAAGAGTTTGTGTACTATCAGGACGAACTCTCTCATAAATATTTTGCGTTAAGCGATGATGTTGTCTTGATTCAAGATTGGAAAGAAAACAGTTCTGATGTCAGACTATACGACGGCAAAAATGGAAATTTAATCAAAGAATTTTCTCTGTTTGATATTCTAGACGAAGAATATGACGCAAGAATTTTGTCCGTCAAGAAAAACTCCAAGGGAGAATACATCATGGCTGGCTTTTACGGAGATATTTCTAAAGATGATGTTGAAATGACTGGTTTGTTCAAGTTTACGCTAAATGCTCAAGGAAAAAGTGATAGAAACAGCTTAATAACTTATGTCTTGACGGAAATAAATAGCACAGTTGAAAATGTCAATTTGTACAAAGTTCAAATTACGGACAAAGGAGATATCTTTTTTGTTATGACATCACAAATGGGACAAATACGAGGAAATACGCTAACTACATCCACACAGTTCGAACAATTAATGGTCGTTGGCCTTCACGGGGATGAAATTTGGGCAAAATCCATTCCTTTCCGACAAGCTTATGGAATGACTGCCTGGCCAGATCACATGGGATTAAATATTACAGAACTCAATGGACACCTCACGTTATGTTACAACGACAATCACAAAAATGGCAAGAAATTCGACTACAATAATTTTGTTTACAATACAAAAAGTAGACCCGATAAATACATTTGTTCATCACCAGACGCAATTGCGATTATAGATATAGATACCAAAGGATATGTAAAACCATATTTTATTGACGTTTATGATCTATTTATAAATATTAACGATGCTATTCTTTTGGCGGATGGAGTACTCTTTATTTCTGGAAATGGAGCAACTGTCGCCGGAGGAGGGAAAAGTAGATTCGCAAAAGTAATATTGGAATAAATAACTTCAAGAAAAAAAAAATTAAAATATTACAAACAAATTTTGATACGAAGTGATTTGTAGTGTTTTTTATGCGCAGTTTTTAAGATTTCAGTCAAGTTTTTCATCGTGACATCAATTGGCTTTATCTTTTACCCCTTTAAATCACAGTTTGTCCACCGAAAATAAATACGTAGCATTGAAGTACTCCCCATCCTTAAGACAACATTTTCATTTTCTTAGTTGTATTACCCGACCAACTTTGGTGTAAAATAAAGTGCGTCTGGAGGAATACTACCAATTTCAGTATGTCTTCTTTCTGTATTGTAAAAATGCACATAATCTTTTACTTTTTGATATAAGTCTACACCTCCATTTGGTGGGTTAAGATAAATTTTTTCTTGTTTTAATGATCTCCAGAATCGCTCGATATAAACATTATCCAATGCTCGACCTTTTCCGTCCATTGAGATTTTTATTCCATGCTTTAACAAAGCCGAAACGTGTTGCTCACTGGTGTATTGCGCGCCTTGATCGGTGTTGAATATTTCTGGTTCCCCATGTGCCTGGATGGTATCTTCGAGCAATTCAA
>Ga0335398_10000769_pt1 | contig 55894 bp, 50 predicted proteins | sample BON03_FD_205742 | JGI IMG/M metagenome (GOLD analysis project Ga0335398, IMG submission 205742) | Freshwater microbial communities from Lake Bonney liftoff mats and glacier meltwater in Antarctica - BON-03 (spades assembly) (version 2) | ecosystem: Environmental > Aquatic > Freshwater > Ice >... | reverse complement strand
TGAAGAACCGAGTCATGGGAACACGGAACCCTAGTCGATATCTCCGCCCGAATCTATCCTCAATAGGCTGCGACGCGATGCCGCAGGCCGGATCATTCGGCCTGACTCGTACCGCCGCGGAGTTTGCTCATGGCTTTACATCTTTCGCAGACCCCGTGCCAGCGTCGCCCCGCCCCCGTGACATAGGCGATCGCGCGCCATGGGCGAGTATCAGGCTGCGGCACTGGTTTGCAAAATGCCTATTCCTATGAGCGGAATTTTTGCAATTTGCACGGCACCGGCAGCGCACTCAACCATCGGTGGACAGCCGTGCGATCGCTGACTCCAGGCCACCTAAGAAACTCTCGACATCCCGCGTCCTCGAAACGGGTTCTCTAGTCCCATCGATCTCGTTGGCGAGGAAAATGGTGGGATAGCCTCCCACTCCCCATTCCGTAGCCATTTCGCTGTTGCGCTCCTTTACCTTCGCGGACTGGGACTTTCGTTTGGGGAAATCGACGACTAACAGAACAAGGTTCTTATCGGTAAAATCGCGAGTCAAGTCACCGGCTCAGCATTCTCCTTTGCCTCTACCTGGGCGATCGGCCAGCTCGCGGCGAAATACTACGCGGGGGGACGGCGCATCGGCACCGGTGAGATGAAGGCGGTCTACGAGCCACTGCTCGCCAAGGCAAAGGAGCTGCACCCCCGCTATCTCCCCGAGATTCAGCAGCAGGCGAAGTCACTGACTCCGGCGGCCGTACTGGAGTATGTTCGCGGCGGTCGGGAAGTGTGAGGGGATCGGTTCGCTCGCCCGCCCCCCCATCACCGTTGCCTGCGCTCCATTTTTTCGGATTCGTGGCACCATCAATGCGGCTTTATCGCCACCTTGAGCACCCCATCACGCTGATGGGAGAACAGATCGTAGGCAGCGACGATGTCATCGAGCGGGTAATGATGGGTGACCATCACGTCCAGATCGATCCTGCCCGAGGCGACAACATTCATCAGCCGCCGCATGCGTTCTTTGCCGCCGGGGCAGAGGGCGGTGTTGATCTTGTGATCACCGAGCCCGGCGGCGAAAGCGGAGAGGGGGATTTTTAGATCCTCGGAATACACTCCGAGGCTGGAAAGGGTGCCGCCCGGTTTGAGAACCCGCAACGACGACTCGAATGTCGATTGGGTGCCGAGGGCCTCGATCGAGGCATCCGCTCCGCGACCGCCGGTGAGTTTCATGACTTCGTCGACGACATCGCAGTTTTTGAAATTGAGCGTGATATCGGCCCCCATCTTCCTGGAGATATCGAGACGGTGATCGTTGCCGTCCACGGCAATGATTGTGGTCGCGCCGAGGAGTCTTGTTCCAGCAGTGGCGCAGAGTCCGATCGGTCCCTGCGCGAAGATCACGACCGTGTCACCGATTTTGATGTTGGCATTCTCCGCTCCCTTGAAGCCCGTCGATATGATATCGGGGCACATCAGCACCTCCTCATCGGTGAGCCCGTCGGGAATGGGGGCGAGATTCGCCTGGGCGTCCGGCACCAGCAGATACTCCGCCCGGGTGCCGTCGATGAGATTGCCGAAGCGCCAGCCGGCGGTCGCCTTGAACCCGTGGGCACCGCAGAGGCCGCCGGGGATAAGGTAGCTGCCATCTTGCGACGGGACTCCATCCTGAGCCGCGCAGGAGTTGAAATTGGGACAGATCGCCCAGGCGATAACGCGCTGGCCTTCGTGATAGCCGGCCACGGCACTACCGAGTTTTTCAATGACGCCGACGGGTTCGTGACCCACCGTCAGGCCCTTTGCCACCGGATACTCGCCTTTGAGAATATGCACGTCCGTTCCGCAAATCGTCGTGGTGGTGAGGCGTGCGAGCGCGTCGTTTGGTCCCACGGCCGGGATCGGTTTTTCCGTCAGTTCGATCCGTCCGGGTTCTACAAATATCGCTGCTTTCCTTGTGGTTTTGGGGTTTTTGCTCGTCTGATGAGATCGACAAATAACATTACCCTTTCTCCCTCCCGGTGACAATGCCGCAAGGAGGAAAATCGATGCTTAGCCGCACGTGGACCGGGCGGCACCTATTCTATCAGATTCGCCGTATTTCCCGCTACTCTCCCGAGATCGCCGCCGCCTTCGCAGAGGAGCGCGTATTCGTGCTCAACTCCAGCACTCCCTGCAGGCTGGAGGGAAGAAATACCTTGTCGCCCGGGTTTCTAGAGATCCTGTCGAAACCATCGAGGACCTTCTGGGCGAGGAGGATGCGCGAGGCTTCCTCGGCCCCGACGGCCTGGGCGATCGTATCGAGATAGTTTTTCTCGGCGGCGGTGGTGATTTCGAGGGCTCTCGCGTGCCCCTCGGCCCGGGCGATGACGGCGTCGCGCTCGGCCAGAGCGATGCGGACGGTGGCTGCCGCGCGCCCTTCCGCTTCGGAGATGATCGCCCGACTGCGTCGCTCGGCTTCGAGCTGCTGGAGCATCGCCGCGCCGGTCGCGTCGTCGGTCCGCAACTCCTGGATCTCGATCCGGAGCAACTGGACTCCCCACTTCCGCAGTGTGGCACTCAGTCCCGAGACGATGGACTCGTTCAGGTCGGCGCGGGCCGAAAGGGCCTGATCGAGATCGCGCAATCCGATTTCGGAACGGATCACGTTCAGGGCGGCCTGGAGGAGGGACTGGTGCAGATGATCGACCTCGTAGACGGCCTTCAGTGGATCGACGACCCGCCAGCAGATCATGCAGTCGACGGTCACCTTGGCATTGTCCCGCGAGATACACTCACGTGAGTTGGTATCACAGATCTGTTCGGACAACTCGATGAAGACTCCCTGTTTGTTGGTCTCGTCGCCCCAGTCGGAGGTCACATCGCGGACCTTGTCGATGATGGGTAGCTTGAATCGCAGGCCGCTGTGCTGCACTTTGACGGGCTTGCCGAAACGTTCGATGATACGGCAGTGGTTCTGGGGGATGGCTGAGATCATGTCAGGGGACGGGTAGTGGTTGTGGTAGTGGTAGTGGTAGTGGTAGTGGCAGGGGAGCGTTCGGCGATGGAAAAAATGCCACCCGTGACACCGGTGATGGTCACCTTTTGATGGTCGGCAAAGGAGGGTGGATCGTCGCTCCCGCCGGTCGGATCGAGATCGACCGGCCAGAGATCGCCATTCCATTCGACAAAATTTTTCCCGGCGATGTGGCGGTATTCCCCGACCGCGCCGAGTGCTGAGTGGATGGACTCGTTGGCACCGGCAGGCAGGCACCGGCGGATGAGCGGAGCAATGGCCCGCTTCCACACGGCAAAGAAGAGCGCCGTCACCGCCAGCCAGCAGAACAGCGCGATGAGGATCTTCCACTTCATCGAGACGTCGAAGAGCAGGGCAAAATAGATCGAGATGCCGACCAGCGCGGCCACACTGAGAATCTCGGTCTCGAAAAAGACGTCGAGGACGAGGATCGTGAGAGCGATCGCGAGAACCCAGAGAAATCCCTGCATGGATGGATCGAGTAGGTTCATTTCAGAGAGGGGAGGTTCGGGGATGGTGTGCCGCCTGGGGGCAGTGTTCTCGGGGCGGTGACTGGAGGATCGGTCTATAGGTCAATTTCTGTCGGCCCCATTTGCCACCACTGCGACGAGTTTCACCTGAAGCGGGGCCCCAGTTCAAGCATTTTCGGGTGGAATTCCTCTCTTTCGCGCTCAGTTGGTTCCGCAAGTCCGACCTCTCAGGGGCAAGGGCACCGTTTCTTTTGGACATCCCGCCGACAACGGCCACAGTGAGCCGCATGTCTCCGGACCTGCTCAAGACGGTCTTCCTCCCCCTCGCCCTGATCTCGATCATGTTCGGGATGGGCATGAGCCTCACCACGGCAGACTTCAAGCGGGTCGCCCTCTCCCCGCGCGCGACCGTGCTCGGGCTCTCCTGTCAACTCATCGGGCTGCCCCTGCTCGCTTTTGCCCTGATCCTCCTCTTCCGTCTGCCCGGCGATCTCGCGGTCGGGCTCATGATTCTCGCGTCCTGCCCCGGTGGTCCCACTTCGAACATCATCACTCACCTTTCCCGCGGCGACACCGCCCTTTCCGTCACTCTCACTGCTTTGTCGAGCGTCATCACCGTCTTCACCATTCCTCTCCTCGTCGGCTTCGCGATTGGTCATTTTCTGAAAGCGGATGAGGCAATCGCCCTGCCATTCGTCAAAACCGTGGTGCAATTGGTCGTGGTGACCCTGATCCCTATTGCATTGGGGATGTGGGTCAACAAGGTCCGCCCGGGCTTTTCCCGGCGCATGACTTCGACGGTCAATATTGTCTCTCTCTTTTTCCTGGCACTCGTGATCCTCGCGGCAGTGCTTCGCGAAAAAGATCTCGGACAACAGTTCCTGCTCGCAGGTCCCGCCGCCCTCGCGCTGAATCTCGGAAGCATGGGGCTCGGTCTCGGAGCTGCTGCCCTTTTCCGTCTCACGCGCCCGCAGGCAATATCTCTCTCGATCGAGTCGGGCATCCAAAATGGCACCCTTGCCCTGAGTATCGCCCTGGGGCTTCTCGACAGCTCGCGCATCGCCATGCCGGCAGTGGTCTACAGTCTGCTCATGTTCGCGAGCGGAGCCCTCATGATCCTGTGGTTCGGGCGGAAGCGCACCTCGTAAAAGACAACATGGACCGCGACAGCCCAGCTGCCGCGATCGATCTTCGAAGGTTCGTTTCCCGCTGAAGACAGGGAGAAAGAACGGACCCCGGGGCGGGAAGACGCCATCGACCCGGACTCGATTCGCAGAACGTTTCGAGCAAAGATCAGCAAGCACAACTCACCCGAACGCATGAAAAACGCCTCACTCAAAGTAGCCCTGCTGACCATCGCGGCCCTGACGGCCTTCGATCTTTCGCCTTGCCTCGGAGATCCCGCAAAGCCCGGCTTCGCCCCCGAGGCATGGAGCGTGCGATGCTGGAACGGGGAGACACGTCGATGGGAGGATCTCGGCCTCGGAAAGATGACGATCACCAAAGGCCCTGACGCTACCCGAATCACCAACACTAGCGGTATTCACCGCCACGCCCATCTCGTCCACCCGGCCCTGCCCGAGGGTGACTTCGCCTTCACCATAGAGCTCCGGGGCGGCTACGAGCTCGGTTTCCTCAACGCAGCGGGCAAAGACGAGATGCTCTACCTCGAGCTCGCCGGGAAAGACGGCGCTGACGCCGCCCTCGAAGAGCGGGCCTTCCATACCTACGAACTCAGCCGCGAGGGCAACCGTTTCACGATCCGGCGGGACGGTCGGGCGGTGCCGATGGTGCATTTCCAATTCGACTACGTCGAGGATTTCGTGATCACCCTCGCGATACGGGAGGGGGAGACGGTGGAGATTCGTTCCGTCTCAATGAAGCCAATGCGGTGAGGGATTTCCGCTCTTCAAAAGGAGATCGAGCGGTTACCCGGCGTCGATTCCGGGCTTGATGGTGGCGCGGGCTTCGCTAGAATTGGAGCCTGTAGTTGTTTTTGTCGCTGGTCAGCCCGGGTCTCTCCTTTCTGCCCGACCATCCCATGCCATCGCGCCGTGTATGCAAGACTCCACCCTTTCCATCCCCTGGTGGCGCCTCTTGCTCATGCTGCCCCCTTTCGCCCTCATGCTCGTCCTGCTCTTCCGCTGGACCGATCAGGGAAAGGCGCTGCTCCACGCCTCGGTCCGCATGGTGGCCCAGTTGGCCCTGATCGGCTACGTTCTCGTCTGGGTCTTCCGAACGGACAATCCCGCCTGGGTTCTCGTGGCTCTCACCCTGATGGCTGCTGCCGCCGGTTGGATCGCCCTCCGTCCTCTCGCCGAAAAATCCGCTGCCCTCTATCTCCGCTCCCTCGCCATCATCCTCCTCTGTGGCGGCAGCACCCTCGCTCTCGCGGTCTGGGGCGTCCTCCGGCCTCCTCTCTGGTACGACCCTCGTGTCGTCATTCCCCTCGCGGGCATGATCTTTGCCAGCTCGATGAATCAGATCAGCCTCTCCGCCGAGCGCTACCTCGCCGAACGCGCCCGCGACCTCGACCACCCCGCCGCGCGCGCCATCGCGATCCGCGCCTCTCTCATCCCGCTTCTGAATACCTTCTTCGCCGTCGGCCTTGTCCAGCTGCCCGGCATGATGACCGGCCAGATCCTCGCCGGCGCAGACCCCCTCATCGCTGTCCGCTACCAGATCCTCGTCATGCTCATGCTCCTCAGCAGCGGTGGTCTCGCGGCGGCTCTGTTTGTCCAGAGCCTCGCCTCCCACTCCATCAAACGAGCGGGCTGAGAGAGTCGGCCGAAAATAGAATGATCAGAAAGGCGGGGCTGCTACCCGGCATTTTATCCCGCCCTCCTTACTCCACCCGCACCGCCGCGCAGACCATCTCAAGCACGCGGTTCAGTGAGGCGGCCCCCGAGGCTTCCTGGAACGCGCTGCCGGGGAAGGGCAGCCAGGCGTCGCGCGAAGTGTCGGGCTCGGGCTGAGGGATACGTGCTTCCGGGAGCTTCTCCACCCTGGCGCGCAATGGCGAGGGCGATCTCTTCGGGATCATGGGGCAACGATATTTTGTGGCGATCGAGGATGCGACGGGAGAAGCGGAGGTCTTGAAAGAATTGACCGTGCCTTCCGAGATCCCTCTCACCGTCGAGGGGCTCGCTTTCGACGGATCGGGTAGGCCCTTTGGTCTCGACGAAAATGGCGAGTTCGTCCACATCGATCTCGAGAGTGGTGTGGTCACCGTGGTCGATGCCTGGGAGTCGAGGCCCGAGGAGTCGTCTCAGGAGGAATATCTCGTCTGGAACTCCGATGAGGAGCGTTTCTATCTCTTTCTCCGTATGGCTGATGACTCGAGTTGGCAAGCCGTCGCCAGCCTGGGTCGCTGGGATAGTGAGGGTGTCTTCGAGGTCGTGGCAGAGTTGCCGGGCCTTGAGGAATTCTATGTCATCGGGCTCCTATTCTACGAAGGTCGCCTCATCCTCTCGGCCATGCCGTATTATGATCCGTGGTTGCTCGAGGAGGAGGGGGCCAACGAGGCCACGACCTATTTTTTCTCCTTCGATGAGAACTGGGAACTCGTCGCAGAGTCAGAAACTCCGTTCTTCGCCTATCTCGTTTGCGGGGTGAACCTTTCTGCTCAGCCCGATGTCCAGATCGGACCCGCGAGAAACCGGCTCATCGGCCAGGACTTCTACAGCGAGTCGGGCAGCGGTCAGACGGCGCGGACGCGCAGCAAATCGCGTCGACTGGTGGGCTCTTTCCACGCCATCCTTGAGAACGATGGTTCGGGTGCGGGGGTCTTCTCCCTGAACGCAACTGGCGGCGGTGCGAGAGACCGGGTCACCTACATGCTCGATGGGGAGAATGTGACGGCCCTCGTGCTTGCCGGCATGGAGCTGCCCCTCGCTTCGGGGAGTTCAGCCGATCTGAAGGTGGCCTACTCACGACCCGGGAAGGGAGTCTGGAAAGAGACCTTCCGGGTCACTCTCAGCGGCGGCGATCTATCCGATACCGGACTCTTCGAATCCCGTCTCGAGACGCCGAAGTCGAAGAAAGCAAAACCCCGTCGCCCGGTGCGCCCGACGAGCCTTTTTCATTAGCATTTCTGAATCTCTTCTCATCCTCATTTCTTCTTCCCTGCCATGAAACAGCATCTCTCCGCCCTCACCATCTTTGCTCTCGCTATCTCATATTCCTCCCACGGTGGGGAGCTATCGGGGAGCGGAAAAGAACCGCTTGCCCCCGGCAAGGCTCCTCTTGAGGAGTGTATCGAACTCGGAGGTTTCGTCGGGATCACCTACCTCAGCGATCAATTCATCCACGGGATGCGGCTGAATCGCGATACCGTAGCGGTCACAGCGGGTTATCGATTCGAGTCGATCGTTCCCCTCACGATCGGGGTCACCCAATCGATGGGGATCTCGACCATTTTCCCTACACTGCGGTGGGCCCGGTCGATCTCACGGATGTGGGAATCGAGGCCGAACTCGGAAGTTTTCTCGGCTTCGATTTGTCTCTCGGCTACCTGCATCGCTTCATCGATTTCACTGGAGCGCCCGGTGATCTCTCGACTGACTACGGCGAGGTCTCTCTCGAGCTCCGCCGTGATTTCGGATTTGTCGAGTTCGTGGCGTCTTCGACTCTCGGCCTGCAGTCGCGCGACTCCTTCTTCGCGGCGGGTGGCGGCGACGGATGGATACACACGGCGGGACTCGAAAAGACGATCCCACTGTGCGAATCCACCTCCCTCCACCTGAGCGGAGGAGTCGCCTATCACGACGGATTTTTCTACGCGGTGCCGGGCACGCACGATTGGAGTCATTACTACCTCGCGGCATCGCTCCCCATCGCACTCAATTGCCGGACGACGCTCACTCCCTACATCGGCTACAACGGCGTGCAGCAGTGGGGAGTCTACTTTCCTCAGGGGGACGCCCTCCATGGCGGGGTGAGTCTGCAGGTCTCGTTCTGACGCGCCTTTTTTGTCTCCCGGCTTCGAATCCTGAAGCCCGGCGTCACTGCTCCCGGGGCTTTTCCGCAGGTGCGGAGCCAGTCCACTTCGACTTCGCCTTTGACCGAAAGAAGAGTGCCGAGACCGCTGCTCAGATCGAGAGTAATGTCCCCGCTTGCGACCAGCGAGAATACTTCGCTGTTTTCCAGGGAGAGAGTCTCCGAAAATGTCATGATCCCTTCTGAAATTTGAACGCTCCCTTTCGAGAGTTCGCCCATGACACCATCATTCACGATTTGCCAGGATGGGCCTTTAAACCCCTCTGGATCAAACTCCGCGATCATTTTCTCCCGCCACGCCCCTGGCTTTCCGCTGCACGCAGCAGAGCTAAGGTGGTTGAGGTGGCGAGAACCGGGATCATGAAAGCAACGGCGGGAGCACGAGTTTTATTTCTTATGGCAACCGCCGCCGGTCAGCTTATGGATGGGTGGGGCGGGACAAGAAGTCTGTCCCTGACATGGCGCCTCTTTCCGCAAAAGCGACTCTGCTTGAAACCTTGCCATTGGTGAAATACCGCGAAATTCCAATGGCTAGCTGTCGACGTGAGTTCTTCCGGTGAGATCCTGCTACAGATCCGCGAGGATCTGGACGAGTTCTTCGGGCTCGGCACGCTCGCTGATTTCGCCACTGATGAATGCGTAGCGAACCGATGAATCACGATCAATAACGAAGGTCGCCGGGAGGGGCAGCTCGAAGCTTTCATCTTCGTTGAGTTCCTCAAGGCGGAGGCCGAAGGACTCATAGATCCGCCGAATCTCCTGACCGAGCGGATAGACGAGACCATAGGTTCGGGCGACGGCATTGCCCCGGTCGCTGAGATCTTCGAATCCCTGTTGCTCCGGGGATTCGTTCCGGTCGATAACCTGAGGACTGAGGGCGAGGACCACCGTGTCCCGCGAGCGGAACTGCGGGAGATGGTCCAGCAACTCGCGAAATTCCAGATTGCAATAGGGGCACCACGTTCCGCGATAGAAGCTGAGGATGGCGGGACCATTTTCGAGCTTCTGTCGAAGCGCGACGGTTTCCCCGCGATGATTGGTAATCGCGAAGTCGGGAGCCTTATCTCCCTCTCGCATGCACTGCGAGAGGATTCCGGACTGGATGATCTCCTCGGTCTTTGTCGCAAAGATGGCCTGCACTTCTGCGGGGAAGTCGGCGGCGTGCTCTGCGTTCCATTGTTGGATTCGCTCTTTTAAAGATCTCGATTCTCTGCCTTTTTCCATGGAGCGGTAACCTATCCGTATCCTGAAGGAATTCGAGGAGAACTGCAGAGAACTGCTTTTTCAACCCTTCGGCTCCCTTCCCTCCGAAGGCCCGGGTTGGGGGCGGGTTCGCGGAAGCCTTCACAAGCGCTAGGCTGGATCGACCTGGTAGTCCGTCAAACTTGAAAAGCATGGTATAGCGACTTGAGCTTTACCCTGGAATCTTCGCACGAAAATTGCCAGTCGGTCTCGCGGCATTCCTTGTTTCGCCTTGCGGCAGCCGCCGCACATTGGGACCTGAATAGTTCCGTTGTAGCCGGGTTCGGTCATCCGGCCACGGTGATTATCGCACTGGTGCTGATCGTCAGCCGGGGTCTGTCGAATTCGGGCGCGATTGAGGTGCTGGCGCGCTATCTGGTTTCCTCGAGCCGACCCTTGGGGCTGCACATCGGATTGATGTCCGGGGTGGCCGCGGCTTTGTCGGCGATCATGAATAATGTGGCGGCTCTGGCGCTGCTGATGCCGGTGGACATGCAGGCGGCGGCCAAGGCCAAGCGCAGCCCGGCCCTCACTCTGATGCCACTGAGTTTTGCCTCGATCCTGGGCGGGATGATCACTTTGATCGGCACCCCGCCCAATGTGGTGATTGCGACCTACCGTGGGGAGGCTCTGGGCGAGCCATTCGGCATGTTTGACTTCGCTCCGGTGGGCCTTGTGGTGGCGGGAGTTGGCGTGCTCTATGTGGCGCTGGTAGGCTGGAGACTGCTACCGGAGTCCTGTGTTCGGGGTAACGTGCTGCAGGACTTGCGGGATCTGGATGGCTACATCGCCGAAGCGATCGTTCCGGAGGAGAACAAGTTCATCGGCGAGTCCACCCGCGTCTTGCACGATCTGGCGGAGGAGAGTGATGTCTCGGTCGTAGGCATTATCCGCGGCAAGAAAAGACTGCCCGGCCTGGCGATGCGGGAGACGGTGGAGCGTGCCGATATTCTGCTGCTGGAAGGTGGCCCCGAGGCTATCGAGCAATTTTTGGGGGCGGCGAAACTGAAATATAGCGGCGCGGAGAAATACGCCAGTCTGACCAGTGAAGCGGTATTGATGACCGAGGTGGTGGTGCTAACTAATGCCGCGGTGATCGGGCGGTCGGCGATTCACTTTGGCTTGCTGCGGCGCTTCGGCGTGACCCTGCTGGGGGTGGCTCGAAAAGGGAAAAAGATTCGCACCCGGGTGCGTCGGCTCAATGTGGAGGGCGGCGACATTCTGCTCCTCATCGGACCCGAGGAAGCCCTGCAGGAGGCGGTGGCGGCGATGGGCTGCCTGCCGCTCGCGGAGCGGGGGCTGCAGGTGACGCAGCGGCACAAGGCTCTGCCTGCGGTGGCGGTGTTCTCAGCCGCAGTGGTGGCGGCGAGTCTGGGCTGGATTTATCTGCCGGTCGCCCTGCTTGCCGTGGTAGTGGCCTACATTGGCCTGCGCATCGTGCCGCTGCGCCAGATTTACACTTCGGTCGAGTGGTCGGTGATCGTCCTGCTGGGCTGCCTGATCCCGATCGGCGGGGCGCTGGAGTCAACCGGCGGGACCGAATTGATTGCCGGCAGCATTGTCGACTGGACGACGGGCCTGCCGACGGTCGCGGTGCTCACCCTGCTCATGGTCGTCACCATGACCCTGTCCGATGTGCTCAACAACGTGGCCACCGCTCTGATCGCTGCGCCGATTGCCGTTGGCATCGCGCAGCGTCTCGAAGTCCATCCCGATCCCTTTCTGATGGCGGTGGCGGTCGCCTCCTCCTGCGCCTTCCTGACCCCCATCGGTCACAAGAATAACACGATCATCATGGGCCCGGGAGGCTATCGCTTTGGCGACTACTGGCGCATGGGCTTGCCTTTGGAGGTGCTGGTCATCCTCCTCGGTGTGCCGGCTATCCTGCTGTTCTGGCCACTTTGACCGATCTTGAGGACTTCGCCATTGCTCCTATAAAAACGCGGTGGTCGGGCACCCCATCTTCCGTTACCCGGAGAACTTCGCGCACGGACAAAGCGCCGCGTGGTATTTGATACTGCTGTGGGAGACGAGCGACCGGGTGTCGCGGGGATGGATAGCCGGGCCTGGAGCTATCTGAACCGCGCCGCGGAGATATCGGTCGAGTTACCCACTCCCCTCACCCTTGCGCCCTTCGAGGCTTCCGCCCTGTGCACCTGGCTCAGCGACCTCGCGGAAGAAAACATCGTCTTTCGTCGCGATGATAACGCTCAGGTGGTGCTCGACCCGGTGAAGGATTGCTCAGCAGCCTGCGAGTTCGAAAACGGAAACGGAAACGGGAACGGGAACGGGAACGGTCGGCGGGACTTCATCCAGGTTCTCGCTGCGACCAGTCGCGGTCACCCGTGGCTGGCCTGGCGCCTTTTTCGCCAAAACAAGCAGGTGCGACCAAAGAACGGCACCACCAGCACTGAGCGGGATCGCGGTCGCACTGTCCGGGTAAGCCCGAAGTTTACCCGGGACCTTCCGGAAATGGAGAAGCGCGAGCGCGCGGCCGCTTTGCTCGTCTTTCACGCGCTCCTCATCCACGGCGAACTGGCTCTCTCTGAACTCGAAACGGTTATGCCCCCGATTCGCACCCTTCACGTCGTGCATAAACTGGCGACGGGAAAAATCCTCGTTTCCCGCGAAGGCAAATGGAGCGTGGCGCCGGTAGCTTTTCCCTTTCGTGGCCGAGCGAAGCCCCAGTCGCGTGCGGCTCTACGTGCTCGGTGCCGTCCCGATTCTGCGCCTCGTCCCGCTTTCGACCGCCGCGGTCCTTATCGTCCCGCTGGTCATCAATCAAACGATGCAAAATCTAGTCGTCGTCTTCGGCGCGGCCAGTGTCGCAATCGGTTTCGCTTTTAAGGACTACGTCAGCAGCCTCATCGCCGGGGTGGTGGCCGTGACCGAGCGGCCCTACCGGCCGGGAGACTGGGTGAAGATCGACCGGCCCGTCGCGGTCATCGTCGCGGAGAAACCGTGGGCGACTCATTATCGATGGAAGGGTTATCCGATCGATGCGCGCGACCAGTTTCAGTTCATGAGCGATCTGACCGTCCGTGGGAAGGAAGCGCTGCGACAGTTCAATGTCGCCTCCGCGCAAGCTGTCGCGGCAGCTCTTTCCGGAAAAGACGAATAGCCGAAATCGCAACGCCGGCGTCCACCTTGGCGGCGCACTCTTCCACCTCGAATTGCCAGTTTAGCCCATTCAACAGCTTGCACATTGTGGGCATATTTGAGAGGTTTGACCGTTTCGTGCTTTGCGGCGGCTTACTTTTTAATCGAGGTGACCCTCTTCCCATAGCGCCCAATCTGTTGGATGGACTACACTAGCGTTTCAACACGATGCGGTGGCGGGCCTTGCCGGCGCGCAGGTGGTCGAGGGCGTCATTGACGTCGTCCATGGCGAAGGTTTCGGTTACGGGAGCGATCCCGTGCCTGGCGCAGAACTCGAGCATGTCGCTGACGGTGGACGGCGAGGCCAGCGGAGAGCCGGATACGGACTTCCGCCCCGTGATGAGCGAGAAAGCCTGAACAGGGATTGGTTCCAGGACGGCGCCGACGAAATGCAGGCGGCCGTCGGGGCGGAGTGCGTTGATGAAGGCGTCCCAATCGAGGGGCACGTTCGCGGTGTTCAGGATGAAATCGAGGGAGCCTCCGAGTTTTTCGATTTCGGATTTTTTGGTGCTGTTGACGACGTGATGGGCACCGAGTTTCTTCGCCTCTTCGGTTTTCGAATCGCTTGAGGAGAAGGCGGTGACCTCGCAGCCCCATGCATTGAGGAACTGGATCGCGAGGTGGCCGAGGCCGCCGATGCCGATCACGCCGACGCGATCGGTGGGTTTCACGCCGAAGTCGGCGATCGGTGAGAAAACCGTCGCACCGCCGCAGAAGAGCGGGCCGGACTTGAGGGGGTCGAGCTTGTCGGGGAGCTTGAAAACCCATTCCCAATTTCCGCGGACGCGGTCGGCGAATCCACCGTGCCGGCCGATGATGGTTGATTCGCTGTCGGAGCAGAGCTGCTGGCGTCCGGAGAGGCAGGGGTGGCAATGCAGGCAGCTTCCGGAGAACCATCCAAGTCCGACGCGATCACCGACGGAAAGGCCCTTTGCCTGATCGCCGAGTTTCTCGATCGTGCCGATGACTTCGTGGCCGGGGACGAGCGGGTACCCGGCATTGCCCCATTCGTTGTCGATGACCGAAAGGTCCGAGTGGCAGATGCCGCATGACTCGATCTCAATCTGCACCTGCTCCGGCCGCATCTCACCGGGATCGAATTCGAACTCCTCCAGCTTGCCGCCCTGCTTCTTCGCCGCCCATCCGTGAAATGTTTCGCTCATGTTATGAAGGATCGTAGGGAGATGAGGGCACGCAAACGGCTATTCCGCAAGCTCCCGGGGTTCTGCGGGTTATTGCCAGGTTTCTTATCAAACCTTCCGCACCCACTCCGCTGAAGGCCAGGGGTCGGAGGGGGATCGTCCACATGTTTGATGCGGGGGTCTCGGGGCATGAGGCGACGGTAGCGGGGAGGAAATGGGGAATCAGATTCTAAATTTTAGGACTGGCCCCCGCCTGGTTTTCATGGATTGGCGGGTGATGTTGATTTCTTGCGCTCCGCTTTGCCAGGGGTGGCGGGTTGGGCGGGATAGCGTTTCACCTTGACATCATTTTTCTGCGACGCACCGGGTGTGCTGCGGCCGTCGGTGATGAGCTTTTCGAGTAGCGCCTGCATCTCCGCGACGCGTTCGGGTTGAGCTGCGGCAAGGTTCATGGTTTCGCCGATGTCGTTGGCGAGATCGTAAAGCTGAACCGGTTGACTTTGGTCGCCGCCCTTGCCCCATCCACCGGAACCAGGTGCGGCGATGTATTTCCATGTGCCGGAGCGAACGGCCGGTGTGCCGCTGATGGAGGCGCTGATCGCACTCTCGCGGATCGGTTGGTTCTCACCCTTCAGCAGCGGCAGCAGGCTGAAGCTGTCTTCGCCGTTGTTGTCGGGCAGCTTCGTTCCGAGAACATCGGCGAAGGTACGGAGGAGATCGGCCTGATGCACGAGCTGGTCGCAGGTGCTACCGGGCTCCACATGGCCCGGCCAGCGCACGATGAAAGGAACGCGGTGACCGCCTTCCCAGGCATCGGCCTTGTAGCCGCGGAGTGGTCCGCTGGGATAGTGGCCCATTTTTTCGAGTTCAGTCACTCCTATGTAGGGCGCACAACCGTTGTCGCTGGTGAACACGACGAGCGTGTTGTCCGCCGTGCCGCTCTTACCCAGCGCGTCGAGAACCCGGCCGATGACGGCGTCGGTCTCCATCACGAGATCAGCAAAGCGATTGAGGCCGCTCTTATCCCTCCACTCCTCATTCACTGCCAGCGGAGTGTGAGGAGTGGTGAAGGGGAGAAAGAGCAGGAACGGCTCCGGGGTCTTCGCTTCGCGCTCGATGAAGGAGACCGCACGATCGCCGAGCGCGGGCAGGATGCCCTCGAGCTTCCAATCCGTCAGCGCAGGACCTTGCGTGCTGGCACGATGGTCTTTGAAATCCTCAAGTGGCAGAAATTCACTCGGAACGCCAACGGTGCGGTCGTTTTCGATGAAGCAATACGGTGGCCAGTTGGGCACGTCGGTGCCGAAGTAGCTGTCGAAGCCGCGCGTCGTCGGACCTCCGGCAATGGGCTTGGTGAAAACATCGCGCCAGGCGGCGATGTGCTCGCCGCTGGGAACCGGTGCCTCGTCGTTCCCGCCCTTCTTGCCCGCGCCCTGAAAAAATTTCATCTGGTCGGCGGCAATGGGCCAGTCCCAACCCAGATGCCATTTGCCGACGATGGCGGTGTGGTAGCCATTTTGTTTCGCCAAAGTGCCGATGGTCATGCGATCCGGCGCAATCAAGGGTGCGCCGAACACCCCCACGATGCCGCTTTGCAAACGCGAGCGCCAGTGATAGCGCCCCGTGAGAATCGTGTAGCGCGACGGCGTGCAGACACCGGATGACGAGTGCCCGTCGGTGAATCGCATGCCCTGCGCGGCGAGCTTGTCGATGTGCGGCGTGGGGATCCTGCCGCGCTCAGGATTGTAGCACTGCACGTCACCGTAGCCCAGGTCGTCGGCGTAAAGGACGACGATGTTCGGCTTGCCTGCGGCATCAGCGGCGGCAAGGGGAGGCACCAGGCCAAGAGTGAATGCGGTGAGCAGGAGGGTCGTGGTTTTCATGGGTTCTCGGGTGTGGTCGATTTCTTGCGCTTCGCCCTGCGCGGGTTGGTGGATTCTTCGCCCGCGATCCACGCGAGATCGGGCCACCACCCAGTGTCGTTGGCCTGCACGGTTCCGGGCGAGGTGCGGCCATGCTGCACGATAGCACTAATGCGTTCGGTGAGTCGAGCGGCGATATCCGGGTGCTGGGAGATGACGTTTTTTTCTCACCGGGATCTGCTCTCATGTCATACAGTTCGCGCTCGTCGCGGGCGTGCTCCATGATCAGCTTCCACCAACCTTCTCGGATAGCAAAACGGCCATTGGAGGCGTGATGAATCATCGCCGTGCGTTCGGGTGCCTGTGTCGCGCCGGTCAGCAGGGGGTAGAAACTCACGCTGTCTTCACCGGCGTCGTCCGGTAGCCCGGCTCCGACGATTTCGGCAAAGGTCGCCAGCAGGTCGATCTGGCCGACGGGTTGATCGACGACGACGCCCGCCTTCACTTTGGCAGGCCAGCGTGCGATGAACGGCACGCGATGACCGCCGTCGTAGATGGAGCGCTTGCCATCGCGATACACGCCGCTGCTGAAGTGATCATACTCGGTGATGCGCTTTTCCCACGGATTCTCCGGGCCGTTGTCGCTGGAAAAGATGATGAGCGTATCCCGCGTGAGTCCCGCTGCCTCCAGCGTGTCCAGCAGACGGCCCACATGCCAGTCAGTCTCCATCATGAAGTCGCCGTAGGCGCCGCAGCCGCTCTTGCCGCGAAACCGCTCCAACGGAATGACCGGCAGGTGCGGCGAGGTGTAGGGTAGATAGAGGAAGAACGGCTTACCGTCCTTCGACGCCACGCGTCCGTTGATCCACTCAATCGCCTTGTCGGTGAATCGCGTCAGGCATTCGCCATCCACAAAATCGGGAGCGACCTCCATCAACCCTTTTTTCAATGCAGGCTCGTAGGGCGGCATGATACGGTAATCGCCAGGATTGAGTTCGTTGGGCTTTTTCTTCGCGAACATGGTCGGCGGCACTTTCGCATAGCGCCCCTCGAACCACGCGAGCACGCCGGTAGATCGAGAGGTCCTCCCCTGCTTCCTCATTGCCTTCAATGACACCCGTGCAGGCGGCGACATGCCCGCCCGCCGAACCACCGGTCCCGACAATCTTGTTCGGATCGACCCCCAGTTCTTTGGCATGCTGTCGCCCCAGCGAATCGCCGATTTGGCATCCGCCACCGATTCGACCGGTGATGTCTTGTTTCGACTTTTCACGCGGTAGTCCGCCGGGATCGCCACCATGCCGAGATCAGCGACTTCCCGGGCTTGTTGGTAAAACTGCTTCGGTGTGCCACCCGACCAGCCACCTCCAAAGAAGAAGACAATGGCAGGACGCTGGTCCGTTGCCGCATGTCCATGCGGATTGAAAATGTGGAGTTGGAGTTCAAACTCGCTGGCCGTCTCGTAGGTCACAGGACGATCTGGAATAAAATTCTTCTCCTCTGCAACAAAGACCACTCCGATGAGAAGCAGCATTGCGGTAAAAGGACTACACTTGGCGAGGCCATGATTGAGCCAGATCGGTCCGTGATAGAATGAGGAGGTTGGTTTATTCATGGGAGAGAACGTAGTCAGAGGGATTGAGTTCCGCGATACCTTCGGGGATCCTCGCCAAGGATGGCCCCGACAGGATATCGTGTTCGACGAGGAGTTAATTCTCCAACTCCAGTAACCAATAGAAAAAGGAATTCCCGGGGTTGCACCCGTTGGTTCGGACCGTGCAGGGTTGTGGAATCAGTTCAGAAGTAAATGAAACACGCGCAGCGCGGTGCCTGCGCCTTTAGCGTCGTGGCCTTCGGCAATGCGCACCTTCACCGTGTGATGGCCGTCTTTGAGGCCGTCGTCGAGAATCAACGCCCAAGGCAAGTGGAGGCCGGTATTCCAGCGCGTGAAGGTCTCCGTCAGGCGATACTCACTGCCGTCGATGCTGCTCTCGATGCGTCCCTCGTCTGGCCCCGCAGCGATGAAAAGACCGCAGCCGGTGCCATCAAACTCGAACTCAAACTCCGCGCCCGGCTCCGTGCCACGCAGCATCTGCTCGGGATGATCCGGGATGTTCGACGCATCGTTCACAGCGGCTTCCACGAACAGCGGATCGACCAGTCCATGCGACAATACATCGCGCTCCAGCCGGAACGCATGCGGCACCGATCCCATCGAGCCGATGCCCGCGCTGATGAAGTCAAACTTCGTGGCCGGATATTTCTGCTGGAAATACTTGATCGTGTGATCACGCCATCCTCCGCTCGCCGTGATCGAACCACCGAGGAAGGCAATGCGTCCCGTCTTTTCGCGCTCGAATTTGATCCGGCAATTTGCGAGTCCATCGCGTAGTTCGAAGTATTCGCGGCCTTTGGGAAGGACGTCCGGGTCGTAGCCCGCGTGGGCGGCCAGGCATGCGAAGAGCAGCGTGATGATGATGTGTTTCATGGATAAAAGGGTCTTTGGGGATGGCGTCGGCAACGGTCTAGCCGGGGAAGTCGTAGCCTGCGAAGTTGAAGTGAACGTCGTTCGGATTCTGCATCGCGGAAAGGTCGGGTGTGATCGTATTAAAAAGATCGTCGGTGGCGACACCGTGCTTCCCGCTCTTGGGTAATTGCTTTTTCAAGTCCAACGTTCCCTCGCCGCCCATCGGCCCGGGGTCGGAGGGGGTTCAGGGAAATTTGGGGCCTTCGCGGGCAAGAATCGCCTGATTCGAGCGGATGAGTCAATGCTCTTCGGTTCAAAATCGGCGCTCCATTGCTGAACGAGCTGAATACTTCAACTTCGCGAGCGTCGAGATCTCACGGGACATTGCATCCGGCGGGATTATCCGGGAACCGCAGGCCTACGACTTTCCATCCAGATACTTCCAGGCACCTTTGTATCGCTTGAATCGAGAGACCTCATGCAGTTCGCAGGGTTCGTCATCCACGTAGTAGTCGGCCACGAACTCGACCTTGCCCCGCTTGTCATCTTTGCCCCCTTGCGCCACCCCCAGGATGGTGAGATAGCTCCAATTCGCCTGATGAATGATCTTCTCGAGTGACTGCCTCAACCCTGGCTCGCGGGTGTCGGGATGGGTCGTCTCCACCAGGTAGTCGACGAGGCGAAAGAAGTAGGCACTGTAGCGCGAGCGCATCAACTGCACCGCCGTCTCCGGCCTGGCCTTTCCCTGGTGACAGGGCAGGCAACACAGGGCATAGGACTGCCGGCTCTTGCACGGGCAGAGAGATTGCTCCCGCTCACGGGGAATGTGGTCCTCGACATCCGCGTCGTTGCTCTCCTTTTCGTAATCCTCGTCGCGCATCAGGTGGAAGTGAAATCGGTGAAGTGTGCCCGGAGCGGGATCGGTGTCACCGTATCCGGCGACAATACCATGGGATCAACCCTTTGCGAGTCGCAACCTGGCAATGGCCCGGGAAACGATCAGATCTTGTCTGGGCTCTCTCCGACTTTAGGATCAGCTGCCTCCCCCGACTCAACGACTTCACCCCGGCCTCGCGAGCCACTTCGGCGTTGATGGCTTGTCCCATCAGTCAAATTTTCGCTCGGCCCCCGCGGCGAAGGACCGATTTCGCGCAAGCTCTTCCTGGCTAACTGGGAGATCGGTGGCCGATGCCTAACTGCAGCAGAATCGAGAGTTTTTGACTTACTCCGAAACCGTGATGGAGTTTGTGAAAAATTACGCAAGTCGACGCCAAGACCCTTCTGGTCGGAATTCCCAGCACGGTCAGGGAGAAAGGTTTCTGCGGGGAACGAATCATCTCTTCGAGGTGCGCCTTGGGGTCCTTCTCGAGAAAGGCCTTATTTCGACAGTAATCCGATAGGCCTCGTCTCCCGCATTCACCGTGAGGGAATTGTGTTTGTAGGAATCGTATTCCGCCGAGATCGAATTCCAGGCGAGCTTCCGGTCCGAGCCATCTCGCGGGCGCGAGTCGCCGCATTGCCCTCGTCAAGACTGAGCAATTTCTTCCAGGCATCGGGGAGGTCCTGAAAGGATGAGAGTAGCGTCCGTGCTTCGCTCGGAGATGAGGGTTCGAATCCCTCCGGCGGGAATTCATTCCCGCTCCCACCGTTACTCTTGAGATGGTTCCCCGAACGCGACCTTCCTGCGCCATGTCTACGATTTGTGAGCGATTCTCCCGCAGCGCGCGGGTAATCGTTGATCCCCAGGAACAAAAGCGATCAGCGATTTTCCCCGATCTTTTGACGGAGGCCGCGATAGGCAAAGGCTCCCTCAATCTCTCGGCAGTCTTCGTCTGTGACCCCGCAGGCACGGGCGGTGTGATTTCAGAAATGACCTAAGACCGCTTCGACGTCTTCAAGGATCATTTTTGCTTCGTCGGGATCGAGGGGAAAGCGGCGGGATTGGCTGAGCAGATTGTTGAGGTTTGCAAAGCGCCCGAAATCGCCGCATTCCATGGCGAGATCCCTCTGCTCGGTGGAGACGAGAGTCGACGGGATTTTTTCAGAAGTCATTGTCTGGTCCCCCGTTCGTCGTTCGTCGTTCGTCGTTCGTCGTTCGTCGTTCGTCGTTCGCGGGCACGGCGTCGTCCGGAATGGCGGGCCAAGTGCAATCCCTCGACGTCACGCGAGGGGACGGCGACCTCGTCCAACTGCCCCACCCTGGCAACCTCCATGGCCTGAAAACCCGCGCCCCTCGACAATGCGGGATTCCTCGGCTTCTGGAAATTATCAAAATCACTGAATCTCCGTCGCGTATTCCCAAATACGCCGTATATTTTCGCGCAATACATGGGAAAAATACTGACTGGAATTCGACTGGCGCTCCTCCTCCTCGCCGCACCGGCTTTTACGCTGAGGGCCGAAGAGGCGCCGGACTCCCTCGGGCTGGAATACTCGATCACGGCCAACGAAGACGGGGAGCTCGTCTGGGAGATCAAGGATGCGGCAGGGGAGATCCGCGATCTCAGCGCCGACGAGAAGGTCCGCCTGCTTCGTGAAAATTACTTCCCCGAAGCGCGGGCCGGAGCGGAGGCGGGCAAGGCACCATACGTCTGGATCATCGGTTTTTTCTATCTCGACGGCACCGTCACGGAGAAGGATCTCGGGAAGGCGGAAGAGGCATTCCGGCGCGGTCTTGACCTGGGACGTCCCGACGGGCTAATCTACCTCGCCGACTTTTACTACAAGGAAGGGATGCGCAAAGAGCGCGACGCGGCAGAGCGGGCGCGCGATTTCGATCATGCCGGAGCCCTCACCGTCGCCGTGCTCGAGGCAGGTCACGAGGGGGCGGCCTCACTCGCGATCTCTCTCGCGAGTGTCCACCTTTTCGCCTGGTATGGCGCGGAAAAGGACCTGGTGAAGGCGGAGGTTATCCTCGATGCGGTGGAGAAAGTCCTGCCGGGGAATCCTCTCGTTCAGCTCATCAAAGCCAAGCTTCTCATCTATCAGAAGAACTATGCCGCCGCGTTCACCTATGCCGAAAAGGCGGAAAAGGGATTCCTCGCGGTGCCCGACGGCCACGGGATCATCGAAGAGGAATTGCGTCGCGCGAAAGCGGCCAAAATTTCGGCGGCGGTCCTCGGCGGGGATTTGTCGAAGATCGATCCGGACGAGTTTCTTCAGATCAGCAAGGACTCCCTCGGTCTGAACGGTCCGCTCGCGTGGTCTATCCCGGTGATCCTGGGACTGATTCTGGTCTTCCTCCTCCGGCGGACCCGTCGCTCGTGGAGGGAGAGCGAGGGCCCCAGTCTGCGGCTCAGCCTGTTCTGGATTTCCGCCTCCGTCCTCGCGGCGGGGATCGGGTTCAACATCCGACTTCCCGGGCTCGACAACGGAGTCGGGCACTGGATCGGGGCGATCCTCGTGACTGCGGCCACCCTGGCGGCGATAAAGATGGGCGGGTGGGGGCGCTATTTTGGAAAAGGTGCTCTCTTCACCGGTTGGCTGCCTTTCCTCAAAGGTGCCGGGATCGTGATCGCCGGCGTGGCCGGAATGCAACTCGCCGCGATGGGATACAGCGCGGTCTACGAAGCGATCTCAGGCGGTCCTCTCGACAAGCAGCTCGTGAGTCTTTTCCTGAAGAGTGAGAACCTGCTCCAACTCGCCGGCACCGTCCTCGTCGTCGGTCTCGCGATCCCGTTTTACGAAGAGGTCTTCTTCCGCGGGTTTCTCTTCGAATCGCTCGAGCGGCGCTGGGGAGGCAAAACCGCCCTCGTCGTCAGTTCCGTGTTCTTCGCGCTCGTACACGGGTTGACCTTCTTTGTGCCGCTGCTCTTTCTCTCCCTACTGATCGGCTGGCTTCGTTACAGAACCGGCAATCTCCGCATGAGCTTTTACCTGCATGCCGCGAACAATTCGTTCTCCGTTCTCGTCGGTTATTTTCTCTCGTCGGGCGGGTGAGAGGGTAACTCCCACTGAGAACAAAAGTAGCATGGGCATCCTGCCCATGCATCGTGAGAGGACGCGGGACCGCCCCAATGATCCGTTCGCTCTTCAGGCTAACGCCTCCCCGGCGCTGACGAGCAAGGGGAGTTCCTTTCGATGTCCCACGCCCTCACCGCCGAAGGCATGGGCAGGATGCCCATGCTACTTTCTGAAGGCACCGCGAGGTATCGCAAGGAGAGACTCGTCCCGTCTAAATCACGATTCCCGTGACCTCTCCCTCGAAGACCATCTTCCCGTCCACAAATCCCTGGGCATCAAAGATGGCCATTCTCGATCGCAGGGTCTTGGCTTTGACGATCATGATGAGATCGTTGCCGGGCTCGACGCTGCCCCGAAATTTCACGTTATTCACTCCGCCGAATCCGAAAAACTTTTTCCCGCCGGTCTCGAATTTCAGATGATAAATCACGGAGCTGATCTGAGCAGCCATTTCGATCATGAGAACACCGGGCATGATCGGCCGCCCGGGGATATGCCCTCTCGTCCAGAACTCGTCGGACCGCTGGGTCTTGATTCCCACTGCGAGGCCCTCTTCCAGATCAAGGGAAATGAGGCGGTCCACCTGCTCGAATTCATCGCGTTGCGCATTCAGCGCAAGAATCTCATCCTTAGTCACCGCCACCTCTTCGGTGACGATGGTTGCGGGGTCCAATATCGGTTGTGATGCCATACTTTCTTCGTTGCCAATGATTCGCGGCACGTTTCCGGTGACAAGGTCCAATGTCAATCATCTTGATCCGCCTATGGGGATTCTTTGCGCTTTTGTTCGAGGAACCAACGGTAGAGTTCCGGATCGGCATAGGTGCGGGTGTGGGAGTCATGACCGACCCCGGGGTAGCGGGTCAGTTGCGCCTCGCCGCCGGCGGCGTTGACCGCCTCCACCATCTCGACGGATCGCTCCACCGGGACGATGTCGTCGTCATCTCCATGGAAGGCCCGGATCGGGAGATCACCGATGGCTGCGCCCCACTCCGGATCCCCGCCTCCGCAAATGGGCGCGGCGGCGGCAAAGCGACCGGGATGGGCGGCGATGCCTGCCCACGTCCCGTAACCGCCCATGCTGAGCCCGGTGAGGTAGACGCGATCCGGATCGATCCGGCAGGTCGCGAGGAGATGATCGAGCAGGAGAATGAGATCATCCGGTCGCCAGCTCTCTTGCCAGGGATAGTTCGAGAGCGCCTGGGGAGACGCCACGACAAATTCGAAGTCGTCTCTTGCGTCGAGCACCGCGGGGAGCCCGTTTGCTTTTACCTGCTCGATATCGCGACCGCGACGACTGCTGCCATGGAGATAAATGATGAGCGGGAGTCTCTCTTCGCTATCGGAGTAGCGTTTCGGGAGATAGAGCCAGAACTTGTCGTTCAGATTATCGGTCTTCGCCGCGACTGAGGCGGGAAGCGTCTCCACGGTTTGGCTTACATTTTCCGAAGTCTTCCCCGCCTCTTCCGCCTCGCTGAGAGAAAGGAAAATCAGGGAAAGAATCATGAATATGGTCATGGCCGGAGACCGGCTCCAAAGACAAGAAGGCAAAATCATGGGTTGGGGATGAAAATTCTCACCTGCCTCAGGCACTCTTTCAAACGGATTATTTATGCAATACGGGACTTGAACTCCTGTTTTGCATAGAGTGAGGGAACTGGCACAAAGTCCTTCCACGGCCTATTCGAATTACTATGAGCCCTCTGGTTCTTTCGCGACAGCAACGGCAATGATGTCGATCTCGTCTGGCAGGTAGGCGGGGCGCTTGCCGCTGCCGGGATTAAATCCGCCTCGACCTTCTCCATGAGCCTATGCTCACGGCCTCAAAACCCACTCGAAAAACTCATAAATCATCTCATTCGACTCCGGCGTCGGGGCATGGCCGGGGCGGTTGTGCATCGCGACGCGGTTCTCTTGACCGAGGAGACGGTTCACGGCGATGCTGTGATTCAGCGCCTTCCAGCGATACGGCGGATCCTCGCTCCCGCCTGAGACAAAGAACGGTCGCGGGGCCATCAGGGCGTGCAGTTCGTGGAGGTCGCGTCCTTGTTTCAGCAACTCGGGATAGAGCCCGCGCGCCGGATTCTCTGCCGAGGGCACCCCTCGCGCGCTCCAGGGTTTCGGATAGTAGCCGAGATACCAGGGCTCCCAGTAGTTCACGCTCGGGCGGGTGTCGAAGACGATCCCGGGGTCGCTCCAGGCGGCGCAGGCGAATTTATCGTAGAGGCACGAGGCGAACATGGCCCACTTTCCGCCGAAGGAATGCCCCGTCACCCCGATGCGGGCGGGATCGACCTCGGGCCGCGAGGCGAGGACGTGCCAGGCATTGGCCGCCGCATAGGCGAGCATGGAGAGAGGCTGGACGGTCGCGTTCTCTAGCGAGGGCCAGTAGAGGGAATATTCCTTCGCTTCGGTCGCCTCTTTCGTGCCGAGGGAGAGGGTCACGAATCCCCGCCTCGCGAGCTGGTAGGCGAAGTCGCGGAGCTCTTTGCCCATTCCCGCCGCCGTCTCGGGCTCGTAGTAGACGGTGAGGACCGCGGGGAGCGGGCCTTCGGTGGCTTTGTCAGGGATGAAAAGGTAGCCCGTCGTCATCTGCGTCGGCGTCCATAGAAAGCGGACCTGGTGACGGGTGAAATTTTCCTGCTTCACTGACTCGAGGATCTCCACGGCGGGTTCCGTGATGAGCGGCGGCCATGCGCCCATAAGTCCGTGCCAGGTCGTGCGGATCTCCTCTCGCCTTTTCGCCCAGTCAGCGGCACTGCGAACTTCGCTGCCGTCGTTGAAGAGGAGCGGGGAGCGAAACTCGCCCAGGTCACCTGCAAATTCCGCCGGAGGCGTGAAGGTGCGGGAGAGGGAATCGTCCTCAGCCGCGGCCGCAGAGACGATGAGGAGAGTGAGAAGCGCGGCGGAGAAGCGGGAGAAAGGCATGACGATCTTTTACCCGATTTTCGTCGCGAAGGGCATGGCGGAATCAGGTATGACGGGGGGCACCCGGCGCTGTATCAGGCGATAACGTTGACACCCATTCGCGTCAACCCAAGCACTTAACCTGTTAATTATTAATGAGTTAAATATCAAAAACCGCGATTTTTTACTCGGCTTTGCGAGAGGGCCGGCAGGTTTTCTATGCAAAGAAATTCTCCCGCCGACTCCTCGCTCCGTTGTCTCCCCGATCTCGACACACTCGCAAGGGAAACCCAATTCGTAATCCGCGAATCACCCAGAATGGACCCTTCGACATTTCTCCAAACTCTCTCCAGCGCAGTGACCTCTGGGCTTGCCTCCCACAATCAAATCGCCATCGGTTTGTCTCGGCGAACCGGCCTATCCATCAGCAGCCAGGCGATCCATGGACGCTTCTCGGAGGCGTCCACCGCGTTCCTCACCGGGGTGATGCATCGCCTCTTCGGTGAACGCTTTTCCTCGGGATTTTCCACCGAAGGTCTTGGCGTAATCCGCCGCATTCTAGTGGAGGACTCCCCGGTTCAAACCATGCCCAAAGCCAACGCCGCAATCTTCCCTGCCTGTGGTAACAGACATGGCAGCACCGCCGGAGTGAAGATTGACTTTGCTTACGACTTACTCGCCGGTGAAGTGTGTTCCCATTCACTCCATTCCGCTACAGAGCAGGACAAGACCATCGGCAAAGAATTCGTCCCGACGGTGCGCGAGAGTGACCTCGTACTCCGGGACATGGGATACTTTGCTCTTTCAGATTTCGTTGAACTTGAACGCCGTGGAGCATATTGGCTGACACGCGTTCCTCTCACTCCCGGTGTTCAGTCCGAATCCGGCGAGGCTCTCGGAAGGCTGCTTCACCGCCACTGCGGAAGCATTATCGATATGTCTGTCAAAGCCGGTGAAGCGGTTAAAAGCTGTCGTCTTGTGGCGGTAAGGACAAGCGGAATGGTGGCGCGCAAGCGGCGCAAACAACGCCGAAAAGATGCCAAAGCAAAAGGAGTCGAACCCGACTCCACGGGTCTGATCCGCGACGGCTGGCACCTCATGATCACGAATCTTCCCGGAGCGAATTTCACGCCCAATTCGTTGCGAGCGATCTACCGGGCGCGCCGGGGAGTGGAACCGAGCGTAGCGAGGTAGCCAGCCAAGAAGAAATCCGATTACCGCTGGCAAATCCAATTCCGCGCCTGGAAACAGGCCTACAATCTCGACAAAGCCCTCAATCGAAAGAGCGGCGAACACCACCTCATGGCCATCATCCTCACCGCGATGACCAACCACCTCATCGGGATGCGAATGGCGCGACTTTTAAGCGGCCAGAAAGGAGTGGACAACCTCAGTTACGAAAAGCTTTACGACGCTCTCTCGATCCACCATCTGGCCGCAAAACGATGGGAGGACATCCTGACATTCAGACCATTCATGAAACAGGTTGAACGCGATAAAAGAAGAAGAAAATTCCCAGTCAGCACTGGGGCTCTCTGCTTAGGTTGACGCGAAGAGATTCCTTCCGTAACTCCCAACTGGTCGTAAGATACTCCCGAATTGACTCAAAATGTCCAGCAGTCAAGGGATTGTCAACCCCATGAATATTGATATCCCCGAACTCCTCGCGGCCGAGCGCCTCGTCACCAGACCGCTCCGGGCGCATCGCGGCTGGGTCGTTCGTGTGCGCGTTGCGGGGAAGTGGGTGGATCATCCCCAGGTGAGATGGCCGGATGCTCTCGCGGCCGTGCGCAAGCTCCGGGCAGAGACCGCCGCACGACTCGCCGTCGAGGCTCGCAAGCTGGAGGACTTCGAGGACGCCGTTCTCTGGGCCGGCGAGATGGCCGAGAAGCGGGGAGCCTCCTGGAAGAAAGCCGCACGGCGCGTGATCGAGTACTTGCCGAAGATTGAATTTTGAGTAAAAATCAACTCATGACTGATGCGAAGAGACCCGGCGCCCCTGTCGGGAACAGGAATGCCGAGAAGCCACCCGAGGAGAAGCTCACGGGCAAAGGTCGCATTACCGCCGACTTTGGAGATCTCAAGGCCGCGTGTGTGAAGGCAGCGAAGAAGAAAGGGATGAAGCCCGTGCCTTGGCTGCGGGAGGCGGCGGAGGAAAAGATTGCGAGGGAAGATGTGGGCGATTCTGGTTCGGCCAAGGTTTTTTGTGATTGAACAATGTTGTCGCGAAGGTATTCATGAAGATCAACTCCCCCGTAGAAAAGAGTTCAGCGTTCACGACGGAAGAGTTGATTGGTACGGTCGTCACTTTGATGTTTCTTGTGGCTTTTTTTGGATATGGAAAAAGCCCTGCAATCACGGGCGGTGTAATCGGCGCAGGGGCAGGATTTGTGATAGGCGTAGGATTCGGAATCGTGGCCGCTGGTGACGGTATTAACGGGGGATTGATTGGTGCCCTATTCGGAATGATTTTAGGGATATCCATCGGGAACACTATTGCCGATAAAAGCGACGATGCCCCTGACCATTCAAACCAGAGCTCCCAGCAAGTGACAGTCGACCGCGTTCTAGTCGCCAATACCGAAATTAACGAGTTCACAAGACGAGGGAGGACAATCCACAACACGCCCCCCACTCGCGATCAAAATTCAATTCGCATTCAAGCATGCACGCGAAAGCGCTCTCTCCTGTAGTGGATCGCGTGCTCTTTGACATTAAACAAAAAACACATACCGAAAGAGAAACATCATGCCAATATTCGTCTGGATCGCAATAGCCATCGCTATCGTTCTCATTGGGGGCGCCTCAGCTACAGGAATAATAGCTCACCCTGTCGTTCAATCCATGAATGGACCGCTGGGATACGCTATCGCATTGGGAATCATTGCGATAGTCGGGATCGTAGTCTGGAACAAGACCAAAGAAACAAAATCTGACGACGACAAATGATTTTTCGAAGTACATTGATAGCCGCCACTGTTTGCTGCGCAGCTCTTCTTCTGACAGGCTGTATCGACGGGGATGACGAAAGGACGAAAGCGGAAGAAGAAAGACGTGCAAGGCTATTAGAGTTTCGGGGCCAGATTAGTTCAGCATTTCTTCTTGGTGCAATCGGCTACGTATGCATCGGCTTATTGGGGCCTACTGTAGCAGAGGCAAGTAGAAGACATGTGGCCGAACAACTAAAGCTATCTGCTTCTGCTCAGGTGTCTTTAGCCAAAGGAGTATATTGGAGTGTGATTTGTGTGTTATTTCTATTCTCCCTATTCAACGCGCATTTAAGCACCGTGAAACCGGCAGTTTGGCTGTTGCTTGGAGCGACGGCGTATCCTTTCTTTGTTCATATGCTTCCGAGTTTGAAGGCTGGAGACATATTGCGACGCAAAGCCGCAGTGGCGCAAATTAAATCATTCTTGATGTTGATTTTCATATTTTACGTGATTCTTCGTTTCTTGAGCCCTGATGGATTTGGCCCTATTCAAATACGATAGTCATTATGGCTTCTGAAAACCATAGCGGGTGCCTCAAAGTGACAGCAGCTTTAGCGGGGCTTTGTGGAAGTTTACTTTACTTGATCAACTTTGGTGCTGGCGTGGTAGAGATTATTCCTGACAATTTGCCTATTGTGGGCAACCTTGACGAAGTCGTTGCGTCACTTGTTTTATTTGCCTGCCTTCGCGCCTTAGGCCTTTCCGTTCCGGGTCTCAACGCTAAATAATTGTGCAACAAAAAGGTCCAAATTCGTAGCAGCCTCAAAGCTCTGGCGAAAGATGAGGGCTTAATTTCACCCCCCCCCGCCGATACTCCCCCCGCTCATTACGATCCACCCGCAGAGTCTCCTTGATCTCCGGCCAGATCACATAAAACCGCGCCATGCTCATCCCGGTCTCTTCGTAAACCCGCCGTTGCAGCGCACTCACCCGGATCCACTCTGCCCCGAGGCATTCGACAATGTCCTCCGCCGAGTAGTTCCGACCGAGCCCGGCCTTCTTCCGCTTCCCGTCCACACCGATCGCTTCCCGATAGGTCGCCGCATCAAAGTCCTCATCGACGCGATAGATCCCGTCTTCTTATCAAGGAGGACGCCGATCTCTTCGAAGGGCCGGCCGTGGTTGTTCTTGCCGCAGGCGAGGATCAGCTTCGTCTCATCCTCCGGATCGGCCGGCGCGAGGTTCCACTGACTCCGCACCCGGGCATGGAGCACTTTCGAGTTTCGACCGTTCACGAAACCAAAGCACGAAGACCGCCGTCAGGCCCCAAAGATAAACGGAGAACAAAACGCTCCACTCAAGGATCACCAATCCCCAGAATAACGGTCGTTCAAAACCCTCCGGATCCCTCAGGAAACGAATCGCGGATTCTTTGGGAAAAATCAGAAAACTTAAGAAGCTCATGCTGGCTATCCCCCCGACGACAGCGATCCCTCGCGACGGGAACCGATTCCACCGTGGCAGAAAGGCCAGTGTAAAGAGGACCGCCGTAACGAGAGAGAACCAGAAAAAGATCCCCGCTGCGATGAGATGAGCTTTGAGGTAGTCCAGCGGAAGCAGTCCGACCGCCGCCCCCGCCCCGAGCATCACAAACCCCGGGATCATCGCCACATCCCCAAGCCGGGTCCGGCTTTGACGGCCAAGCCTCCACATCATCGGAAGATAGGCGAGACAGCAAATCACAAGACCTCCGTTGAAGAAATGAGCCGAAGGGGAGATCCGTTTCCACCCCAGCTCGGAAATGAAGTGATTGGTGATCGCATAGCGATCTCCGGAGAAGCCTTCAAAGTCAGCCGCGCTCAGCAGCATCCCCACCACAAAAACGAAGCCGCCGCCAAGGGCGAGCAGCGCGGGTAAAGTGATTCGATTGGCATTCATCGGTTTCAGAAACTTAGCCACATTCTCCAGCCCATGTCGCCCCTTCCTAGGAGCCTGTCGGACTTAGAGCGTCTGAGCGAGGGAATTGGGGTTAGAGTCAGAATTTTCATGAGTTTGAGGAGTTTGTGTGAACACAAATGACGAAAACGAGGGGAAATTCGGGCCGAATCCGCGATTTCCGCAGCCGGGCGGGATAAGTCCGACAAGCTCCTAGCCGCAAAGAATAACTCCGCCCTCCGCAGCAAGCGGAATTCGCCACCCGCGCTACTTCAGAGCACCGTAGCGGCGTTGGGAACAACGCCGACTGATGAGAGGATCTTCGTCGCCTTGAGGCTGGGAAGTCTCCGGCGGATTTACAGGCAGAGAACTCGGCGGGTTGTGCCCGGATCGTTCGTCGGCGCGCGCATCGCCAACCTGTGGCAAGCCATGGGAGAATGAGCGAAGGTAATCTCCCGGCGGCTTCGCTTCCTCGCTCAAGAAAATCGAGTCCAGCCGACTGGACTACTTCGTCGAGGGCGGTCCTGCTGGTCGCTGATGTTGCGCTCATTCCGTGCGGGCGATCCGTCATCGATCTCCGTGCCGCCAGTGTTGCGGTTCGCGCCCTTGAGCAAGTTCACCGCAGCCGTGGGGAACTTCCGAAAGGCGCTTTCATTCCGAACAAACTTCAGAAGAACTACCGGCCTTCCGAAGAACTTCTCATGACCGCCAAGACGCTGGGGCTGGCAGTCACGCCCGGTCTCGGTCTCCGGCAGGCCTTCGCGGATTCCGCCGGTCAGCGCTCCGTCGTGTGGAGAATGAACCGCGAAAAGGCATGGAGCCAGCAGGAGATTGTTGCGGAAACTCTCGAAGAGCGGCTCAAGAGTTAGGCCACCGCATCAGCCACCCAAGTGCTCAATCGACATGTTCTCAGCGATCCTATCATGCGAGATCAGAGCGTAGACCCACGGTTTGCCTCCGTGTTTCGCGGTGTAGTCCGAAGCGTTCTTGCACCATTTCTCGGCCACGTCCTTCTTCGCCATGACATCCGCATCCTGCATCGCTGACTTCTTCTTCGGCTCCAGCATGTAAATGGCGTCCGCTGTTTCAGCGACGAAGTCCGGTTGGTATTCGGGATGCTCGGCTCCGAGCTTGTAATAAATCTGAAACTGCCCTTTGGCCGGCTTGAACCACTTCATTGATTCCCGATCCAGAATCACGGCAAGAATCCGCTCGGCTTCCGAGTCAAACTTTTGGACGGGATAGAGGCACTTCTTGAAACCGCCGAAGAGATATTTCGACATGTTGCTCTTGTCCCTGGGAGAAACCTTGAAGTCGAGCGGCTCGTCGGTGGCGGAGGCGGTGTAGGCGCTGGATTTCAACTCAGTGAACCCTTTGTTAATCTTCACTTCATATTCGACCGTCTCGTCCTCCCAATAGTGCACCTGCATCTGGGCGTGGATGAAGGCCGCGATCTCTCTCTGGTGCCTCCAGAGAATCTTGCCCGAATCTTCCTCGCTCAGGTAGCTTTTGAAATGCGCGACGGTCTGGCCCGCCAACTCGTAGAGCAGGTCCGCGTGTTTCTCGTAGTCGATGTCGTCGAAATCGACCAGTCCGCTGACCACATAGTTTTCCAAGCGCTTCTCTTTGATACCGCCCTTGCCGAGGCCGATCACTTCCGTGACACCTGTGCGGAGAAACTGAACCCACAGCTCGTCGGAAATCGGTTGGTAGGTGAGTCCGGAAAGATCGAGCTCGAAGGAATGGAATCCAGACTCGACCTCACCTTTCGGAACAACGAGAATCCGCGGAATATCGATCGTCTGCTGAACGAACAGCTCGACCGTCTTTTTCACGATGGCCGCGATATCGGGTTTGGCGCTCACACCCTCGAACTCCAGTTGCGTGGGAGTCAGAGCGGCGTCGACTTCTCTGGCGATGACCGATTGGATCTCGGGATGACTCAAGTAACTCGAAGTGGGAACCCGCTCGGGCTGGCTCTCCAGCTTCTTGATGAAAGTGTAGGCGGCCCGGGCGATCGCCTGCTCTCCAGGATTGGAGAATACCGAGTGTTCGCGGGGTTTGGCGATATCCGTAAATGCCGTCGCCTGGGTTGGCACGGTGCCAAGCTGGCTCGCGAGGGAGCTTTGAGAAATCACCGTCTTGGTCTTCTTCTCAATCTCGTCCGGATCGAGCACGACGGTCTGCATGCGGATTGCAGAATCGGGTTTGTTAGCCTCATCGACGATCTCCTGAAACTTGTCGTGAGCGACGATGTTCAGTCGATCCACTGCGGTGACGCCGACGCGCTTCCCGTAAGGCAGGCGTAAGCCGCGACCGATCGATTGCTCGATGAGGATGCGGGCGTTCGCGGCGCGGAGCGGGACGATGGTGTAGAGGTTCGTCACGTCCCAGCCTTCCTTGAGCATGTTGACGTGGATCACGATCTCGGTCGGGTTGTTGGCATGCTCGACGGTGAGGAGGCGGTTGATCATCTCCTCTTCGTCGGCACCGGTCTTGCTGGAATCGACCTGGATCACCTTCTCGCGGTAGCGACCGTCGAAAAAATCGTCGGACTCGATGTGCGTCTTGAGCTGGGCGGCGTGCGTCGTATCCCGGGCGATGACGAGGACGAAGGGTTTCACGATCTCTCGACCCGCCTCGCGGGCGTAGGTTTCGAGTTGCACCTTGGTCTGCTCGTGAAGTCGGACACCGTCGGAGAGTTTCAGTTCTTCGATGGCCTCTTTGCTCATCCCGGCCGGATTGAAGTTCTTGCGAGTCACCACCGCCGGTTCCTTGACGAAGCCATCGGCAATCGCACGACCGAGCGCGTAGTCGAAGATGACGTTGTTGAAGGGCACCGCACCTTTCGCGGTTTCCACGAAGGGTGTTGCGGTCAGTTCCAGCCCCAGAATCGGTTTCAGCTCGTTGATCGAGCGGACACCGGCGCTGGCGCGGTAGCGGTGCGACTCGTCCATCAGGAGGACGAGGTCGGGCAGCGCGGCGAGGTATTCGAAGTAACTCTCCCCGATGTATTCCGAGAGGCGCTTGATCTTCGGGGCCTTTCCGCCGCGCACCTCCGAGTTGATTTTGCTGATGTTGAAGATGTTGATCTTGCAGCGCAGCAACTGGTCGAAAAGTGTTCCGGCCTTAGACTCGTAGTCGTCTCCCGTGATGATCTCCGGAGCCTCCTGCGCGAACTCGGCGATGCCCTTGAACACATACTTCGGCGTGTTTGGCGTGAAGTCGGCGATCAGCTTGTTGTAGATCGTCAGGTTCGGGGCGAGGACGAAGAAGTTGTTGATGCCGTGGGCGAGGTGCAGGTAGGTGACGAAGGCCCCCATCAGGCGCGTCTTTCCCACACCGGTGGCGAGGGCAAAGCAGATCGAGGGAAAGTCCCGCTCGAAGTCGGTGACGGACGGATATTCGCTCTGAATCAATTCGAGTGCTTCGGCGACAGCGAACGATTTACCCGGCGGCACGATCTCCGTGATCCGGTTGAGGATCTCCAGCGAATGGCGTTGGGGCGGACGCAGACTGAGGCGTCCGGAGATAGCGTTGACGTGGCGGTTCATGTGAGATTCCAAAGGGGGTGCTGTTGCCAATCTTCAGGGAGGCCCATCTCGGCCACAGGAATGTCGGGGTATTCGGCAAAAAGTTGCTCGACTCGTTCGCGCCATTGGCTCGATGGCGAGATCTGCGCGAGGAAGGTCCGGCATATCATCAGGATGATGCCGCACCGGTTGTTGGTGAGAACGTTTTTGTCATCTTCCGTCTTCAGGTGCCAGTCGGGGTGCTTGTTTTTCTGAGGGAGGCCGGGCGGATATCCCAAAACCCGGTTCCAGAGTCGGGAATGGTGGGCGCAGATATTGCGGGTCGCGTAGAGACTCCGGAACCAGCTCACGAGGAGTTCCTCCGGCATTTCAAAATGGGTGGCGACTCGGGCCTGGATCGCTTTGTCGGCCCCTTTGAAAAAAGTCAGGAGGCTGCCCATACTCATCAGTTCGCAGACCATCCAGACCGGCAGGTTTCGGTGCTCGTCTCCGTATTTCTTCAAGAAATGCTCTTTGAACGCTTCTTTGCTGCGGTTCGTCTCGACGAGCAGTCCCTCGCGCCACTCGATGTATTCCGCGATGGAGAGGTTTGGAAGGTTATCCTCACAACAGTGCCCGAAGGCTTCATGGGCGTGCGCAAAATGGTAGACCAACTGGGTCCGCACGGCGACCTCGACGCGCTCGATGGCATCGAGGAGCAGGACGCGGAGTCGCCGGTCGAAGCAGTAGCGATCCCAGATCACCTTGAGGGAGGTGCCGTTCGCGTAGGCGTCGCCGTCCTTGACGCGAAAGGGATAGAGATACCCGGAGAGCCGGTAATAACTCACCGATGCCAGTCGGCGGATCAACTCGTCGCGGTCGGCGAGCAGCCCGCGATCGAGCAGTTGTTGCGCCTGATCCGCAAAGGACATCGGACCCTTTTCGTACTTCATTGCCCCTCCCTTCCCCGTGGAATCCGAGGCGAATGGACGCAAAAAACCCCCCGAATTACGCATGCAAGCAGAGGCGCGGGGGGTGTGCTGCGCAGACAGAACACCCTAAAGTAGTTTCGTGCAACTTGATTGTTGACGGCGGAAATCTCCGAAGAGCGGAATGGGAGGGGTGGAGTCACGGTGGATTAGTCCTCGAAAAGATTCATCTGCCCTTCGGGTCGCGGAGCCTCGGGCAGGTTCTCGACGCGGAGGCTGTAGTCGTCCTTGCCCCATTCGCAGCGGTTGAGGACGGCTTTGGGGATCTTCTTCACGGTCAGGTTTGCGTAGCCTTCTTTGGCTCCGCGGAAGGAGGTGCAGACGACGAGGAGAGTGCGGTCGAGGCCGACTTCGTCGCTCAGTTGCTGGAGCTGGGCGTGGGTGAGGCTGGCGGTGGTCGTGTAGAGGAAATCCTGCTCGGTCGAGTGCCCGTGCTCCCAGTAGAGGTTCTCGCTCGGCGCGTAGGTGAATCCCTCGAGCTTGCAGACGGCTTCGGCGAGCATCGCGGCGTTGTAGTCCTTGCTGATGACCCAGTTGTCCCACTTGTCTTTTTCGAGGAGGGAGGGCGCGAGCTTGTAGTAGCGGAAGCCGCCGCCGCCTTTCCAATCGACCGACTTGGTGATGCCGCCGGGGTCTTCGCCGGCGACGACTTTTTTGAGGCGGGGGATGCAGTGGGTGTGGCAGTGCTCGCCGAGCTCGATCCCGATCCAGCGGCGGCCCATCTTGTGGGCGACGGCGGCGGTGGTGCCGGAGCCGAGGAAGGAGTCGAGGACGAGGTCGCCGGGGTTGGTGGCGAGGTCCAAGACTCTTTTTATCAACTTTTCTGGCTTTGGTGTTGAAAATGCTTCCTCGGCGTTCAACGCCTTTACTTCCTCTCTCGCCTCGTGATTGTGCCCAGCTTCGGAATGTACCCAGATCGTAGGTGCTGGCGGGCCCTCGATTTTGAGTTCAGAAAGAAACGTCTTTCTAGAAGGCTTTGCTGTTCCCTCCTTACCAAACCAGAATTCGTTATTTTCATCCATTTCCCGCATCTTGTGTGCGGGGAATCGCGGGGAAGTTCCGGCCGGCGCAGTCCAAACGACTCCGTTTTTGAATGTGAATTTGAAGGCCTTTTCGGTTTCTGACCCAGTTCGCTTTGCGTAAATCGGAGTCGCCTTCCACACCCCTTTACGATGGTTATCTGGGTTGGTGTATCGAGCATCCATTTCCGCACTTCGCTCCAATCGATTGGGCCTCCAGTCAGTCTTGTTTTTTGCGAAGATCAATACATGGTCATGATTGTCGGAAAGCCATTTCGAATCGTTTGCCACGGTATATTTTTTTTGCCAAACTGCGTTTGAAACAAAGTTCACTCGCCCAAAGATCTCATCACCGACAATCTTCAAGTAATGAGATTCATTGTCGTCCACCGTTATCCACAAGGATCCCTCAGGCGATAGGAGTCGATAAATCAAACTTAGGCGGTCGCGCATCAACGACAACCACAACGAATGCTCCACCCCATCATCATAATGCTCGAACGCCGACCCTGTATTATACGGCGGGTCAATAAACACACACTTCACCTTCCCCGCATACTCCTGCTCCAGCGCCTTCAGCGCGAGCAGATTGTCTCCGAAAATCAGCTTGTTGTCGAAGAGATCGCCCTCCCCGACCCGATGCGACGCGTGGTAGGACTTCTCCGCATCCTCGATCAGAATCCGCGGCTCCAGCTTCGGCCGGTTCTCCTTCCCGATCCAGGTGAGTTCGAGTTTTTGTTTGTTAGGCGGCATGAGTAAGAAACGAATCGTTATTCGGGTTTGAGGAGCGGAAAGAGACGGCGGGTGACGCTTTTTCCACGATTGTGCCAACTGCAGCCGTCTTTGCGGTGATCTGGCAGCGTGTCTTTCTCATCGCAGATGGCTTCAACGAGTGCTAGCGTAGACTTTCCAAGCGCAAGTGCTTCCGCGATTTCATCGAAGTGCCCGGCAAGTTCCTTGAAGTGGCATCCGATGGCATTGCGAACCTGCAAGCGCGAGAAAATGTCTTCCAAGAGCGGAGCGAGATCGACGACCTTCGAAACGTTGCCGGCATCATCGATGTGCTCACAGCGCAGAGTGGTCATCAGGTTTTTTTCGCCCTTTAACCCTCCCTTGTAGTGATCGAGTGTCCAGCGCTGCTCGGCACCCGGATTGCGGGGGAGTCGGCATTGATAAATGCCGGTCAGGAAGTCCAGAATGCGCTCAAGCACGAGGCCTGACTTTGCTGCAATCGTGGCGGCGTCTTCAGCCGCCTCGATGTAGTGGCGGAGGAAGGCGATTTCAGAGTTCGGGCCTTTTGCCAGACTGAGCCCACGCTCCAACGACCACTGGCCAAGTTCGAGAAACTCGACCTTCGACTGGGTCAGGATGCCCCATCGGAACTTGAAGCGCAGCGGCTGATAGTGGCTGCTGATGATGACATGGTGAAAGTGGGCGGCTTCATCGAGGAGAAGCTTATAAAGACGTTCCATATGGGCCTCATCCACCGAGGCGATCGCATCGTCGAGAAAGAGGATGGTCTTCCCGGGGTTCTCCCGTTTCTCGAGGGCGAGGAAGAGACAGAGTCCAAGGGTGTCAAGATGGGATTCGGAGAGATAGGCGACCGGACTGGCTTCTTTCTTTCCAAAGAGCGTGCCGTCGAACTGGGCGGAGGATTTCTTCGTCGGGTGGAGGTAGAGCTGAATCGTTTCGATCTTCTCGCCCTCGTGAATCGCCGCATAGAGCTTGGCGAAGTTACCAGATATCGCTGTGAGGGTTTCGTTGGCATGGCGAATCCGCTCGTCGTGTAGGACCTTCTTGATCGCCTCGCCCCGCTTGATGATAAACTCGATGCGCTTGCCGTCGTCCGTAGCGGTCTTAATGCGCTGGAGTGCCTGCCGAACGTCCGCTTGCAGGCTCCGACGGATCTGAAGTGCGGCGTGCTCTTTCTCGACGATTTCCGACAAGGGCTTGAGCTGCGATGCTTCTACTTTGAGTTGGGTGAACCAGTCCTCGCTGAGATCGACTGCCTTTTCCACGACAAGGATGGAAGGCACGAGGGCGGGGAGCTTCCATTGGTCGGAATCGACCGCTGCCTGATGCACCTGCTTAAGCCGGGAAATGATCGAGAAGAAGGACTCCTGCAGCGTTTGTTGTGAGGTTCGGGCGGATTGAAGCGCTTCCTTCGCATTCTTGGTTCTGAGGCTCTGATCCTTGACCGCCTTCAGGGTTTCGAGCTTCTGATCGACCTTTTGAACCAAGGTGGAATGGCCGACTTCAGTATCGCAGACCGGACAGGTGTCAGACTCGCCTGATTTGAGAAATACCTGCGCCTGTTGAAGCGTGTCGAAGGCCTCGGCGAGATCGTCGCTGTGGTCGGCGATTAGTTTCGCGAGTGCTGCTTCTTCCTTCCTGACGGCTTCAACGGCCGCGGTGATCGACGGGTAGCTTTCGGCAAGCGGTTTGAAATCGTCACGCAGCCGTTTGATTTCCTGGTTGAGGTCTTGCAGGATACGGAAATTCTCTGCGATGGTCTCCTCGCTTTCGCCAAGGATGTCCTTCTGCCATGCTTCCTGCTGACCTCCGAACTTCGCTTTTTCCGCGTGTTCCTCGAACAGCGAGGCAAGAACCTCGCGAGCTTGGGTGATTAGTTTTGACTGGCTCTCCAGGTTTCGTTTTTCGGATAGAACCAGATCGTTGAGCGAGGTTTCTTCACGATCGAGAACGGGGATGGAGACGAAGTCCTGAATCCGCTTGAAACGATTTGCTGGAGTTTCCTCGATGAGCTTCGTGATGTTCTTTCGACTCAAGACCTTGATTCGATGATCCAGGGTCCCGGTCTGCTGAACCTTCGCACCAGACAGTGTAGCCACGCGATTCTTGTTCGCGACGTCTAGTGATACCTTGAGATCAGCGTTTTTGCGGCGAGCATTTACCAACTGTCCGAGGCGAGGTTTTCCATCGAGAGATTTCTCCTCAAGCGAGCCTGCGGTTCCATCGACGACGAACTCGAATGCATCCGAGATCGTCGTTTTTCCGCTGCCATTTTCCCCGTAAAGAACGGTTAGGTTCTGCTTTGTATCGAAACGGATTTCGAAGGTTTTGTCGACGCCGCGAAAGGCTTCAAGGCTGAGCTTCATCAGACCCTCCTTGTTCAGATTCGAATTGCTTGCTGATTACCAGATTCCAATTCACCTGTTTCTCCATCACTAGAGATTTTATTACTTCCTCGGCGGCTTTGTTCGCGAGCAACGATTGGGAGATGAGCCCGTCGCGCAGTTTTTCGGCTGATTCTTTGGGGAGCGTCATGGGTGTCTAATTCAGATTCCAACGTATGATAAAAAGCGTTTCCTCGGAAGACTCCGACTTTAGCTTCCCCTCGATCTTTTCAATCAACCGCTCGCGATTCCCGTCAATCTCATCCTGAGCATCAAAAAGACTTCGCCGACGTTCCTTCCGGTGCGACTCCAGCGCCTTGATCTGCTTCTGCCCCACCAGTTTCTCCTCCAGGGTAAGGGCAGCAGACGCGGCCCGCCTTGCCTCCTTGATCTGGCGGTCGATGTCCTTGATCTCCCGCTCCAGTCCGACTTTCAAGTCGTCGGCCCAGTTGTCGAGCTTGGTGGCCTCGGTCTCGAAGAAGGCGGCGTTGCGCTCAGAGATACCCCGGCTGATGCGGGCCTGCTCCCGTCGGATGATGTCATCAAGTGCCTGCGGCGCGGATTCGGTCAGTTCGCGAACGGTGCGACCGGGCAGAGAAAGGAGTCGCCGGGCGGTCTCGTCATCGAGTACCTCCCCGGAGTTGGTCTCAGCCGCGAGGATGAGATAATCCTCGGTCTGGTCGAGTGCATCCACCGTGTAGCGTGAAGCGCAGAGCCAGCCGGACTGGCCGATGTAGGGCTCCAGGATGGTGACGATGCCCTCATGATCCCCGTAGCTGAAGGCAATCTCGGCGGGTCGAAGGTCGCGCTCCTTGGCACGGCGCACGACCGCCTCGGCAAGCGGATGGCCGAGGCGGTAGAGGTGGCCCTCCCCTGAGCGGCGGGGCAGCTCATAAAGCCCGGTCGGTGTCTTCGCGGCGATTTCGGGAAACGGCGGGCTGACGAGGCGGAAGGTGCTTTCCCCCTGAAACTCGGCGTGGCCGTTCAACTCGTGCCGGGTCAACCGGATCAGCTGGCGCTCGAATTGACCGAGCACGGCATTCGACTCCTCGTCCCGGATCTTTAGCTTTTCCCGGACCTCGTCGTCGAAGTGCTCGAGCAACTGCTTGCGGGTCGTGGTCATGGCCTCGTTGATCTCAAAGCTCAGTTCCAACTGCAGGTCGTCGAAGGCCTTTTTGATCTGATCGGGCTGGCGGCACTGCTGGTAGATCGTGGCGATGCGTTTCTCAAAATCAATTCCCGAACCAATCGCCCCGAGGACTTCGTCGCTGGCTCCGAAGACACCCTCGAAGAGATGGAACTTCTCGGCGAGCAGTTCGTAAACCCGATGGTCGGCGGCGTTCTTCTTGTTGAGGAAGTTCACCACGACGACATCGTGCTTCTGCCCGTAACGGTGACAGCGGCCGATGCGCTGCTCGACGCGCTGGGGATTCCACGGCAGGTCGTAGTTGATGACGAGGGAGCAGAACTGGAGGTTGATCCCCTCGGCCCCCGCCTCGGTCGCGATCATGATACGGCCTTCATCCCGGAAGTAATCCACGAGCGCGGACCGCATGTCGGCGGTGCGGGAACCGGTGACGTAGTCGCTGCCCTGATGGCGGGCGACCCAACTGGCATAGATCTCCCTGGACCGCTCATCGTTGTTGCTGCCATTGAAGAGAACGATGCCCTCCGCCCAGTCGCTCTCGGAGAGGAGCCGGAGCAGGTAATCCTGGGTGCGGCGGGACTCGGTGAAGATGATGGCCTTTTCCGCCGCCTTGAAACCGGAGACCTTGTTGAAGGCGACTTTCAGGGCGCGGAGCAGGGCCTGCCCCTTGGCATTGTTGGTGATGGCCGTGGCAAGCGAAGCGAAAGACTCCAGTTCCGCAATCTCAGCCCCCAAAGCGGCGCGGTCAGCAGGGGAGAGGGGCTCTACTTGCTCCTCGTGCTGCTCCTCGCTCCACTCCTCGGCGGTTTCGTCGAGGGATTCGTAGTCCTCATCAAGTTCGTCCACGAGGGAAAGCATCTCCTGCTCCGCGAGGTTCCGCCCGAGACGGCGGGCCATCGTCTGCAGGGCGCCCGCGATGGCAAAGGTGGAGGACGCGAGGAGCTTCCTCAAAACCAAAGTCATGAGAGTGCGCTGCGCCGGTGGTAGGGCGAAGAGGTTCTCCCTGGCAAGGTAGTCGGAAACGAGGTGGTAGAGCTTGTCCTCGCTTTGCTCCGGAGTGAACTCCTCGACGAGGGCGTGCCGGGCCGTGTAGGGCACGTATTGCGTGACCTGCCTGCGGAGGGTGCGGTGACAAAGCGGGGCGAGGCGTGCCTTCAGCGCATCAAAGGTTCCATCCTGGCCAAGATTGACGAACTGCTGGCGAAAGCTCTTGAGGTCGCCAAAGGCATGTTCGTCGATGAAGGAGACAAGTCCGTAGAGCTCGAGGAGCGAGTTCTGGAGTGGCGTGGCGGTGAGAAGGATCTTGGGGCGGCCTTCGAGCGCCTTCTTCAAGGTGTTGGCGATGACGTTGGAAGTCTTGTAGACGTTCCGCAGGCGGTGGGCTTCGTCGATGACAACGAGATCCCATGGAGTCGCGACGATATCGTCGGCTTTGTTCCGGGCAAAATGATAGGAACAAATGACAAGACTGGGCTCGTCCGGTTGGAAGGGGTTTTCACTGCCGGCCTTCTTCGCCTGATTGTAAGAGCGTGCCTCCAGAATGGTAGCAGGGAGAAAGAACTTTTCGGCCAGTTCCTGATGCCATTGCTTCCGGAGATTCGACGGGGTGATGATCAGAATCCACCGCTTACGCTCCGCCCAACGCTGGGAAAGGACGATTCCCGCCTCGATCGTCTTGCCGAGTCCAACTTCATCCGCCAGGAGTGCGCCGTTCGAGAAGGGCGATTTGAAGGCAAAGAGAGCGGCATCAACCTGATGCGGGTTCAGATCCACCTGTGCGCCAGCCACCGCAGCGGCGAATTTGCCCATCTTGTCCGACGACCAACGGCGAGTCAGCTCATAGGCAATGAATTTGGCCTGGTGATCGGTGAATGACATTGAGGGGGGCGGACGTGAGGGTATCACCATCTTCCGTCCTTTCGCAAGCGGAACTAACTTTGGTAGATTAACTCTAAATCTTTCTGAATAAATGGCTCTTACCCTAGAACTGCCCTAACCGCCCGAACTGCCCTAGGAGACGGAGTCAGATAACGAATTCCGATCAAGCGACCGAACCACGGATCCATTTCCCAATCCAACAATCGCCCACCAGTGCCCCCGCTCCAGCGATTCACTCTCCCCGCAACTGCCCGCAACTGCCCGCAACTGCCCCTGCTGTCCCCTTTCGTTCCCTTTCGTTGCCGGTGGTCGGAATCTCTTTCGTGGCTTTGCGGGTGATGGAAGAGGTTCGACCGCAGGCAAAAGCCGAGCGAAAGCGCAAGCCGTCCTCACGCCACGATCTGCTTGATGACGTGGCCGTGTACGTCTGTCAGGCGCATGTCGCGTCCGCTGAAGCGGAAGGTGCTGCGGGTATGCTCAACGCCGAGGAGGTGCAGCATCGTTGCGTGGAGGTCGTACATCTCGAAGCGGTCCTGCACCGCGCGGTAGCCCCACTCGTCGGTCTCGCCGACACTGACTCCGCCTTTCACGCCGCCGCCGGCCATCCAGACGGTGAAGCCGAAGGGATTGTGGTCGCGTCCGTCGCCGCCCTGGGCAAAGGGGGTGCGTCCGAACTCGCCCGCCCAGACGACGAGGGTCGACTCGAGCAGGCCGGTGCGTTTGAGATCCTTGATGAGCGCGGCAATGGGCTGGTCGACGGTCTTGCAATTCCTCGAATGGCCTTCAAAGAGATTCCCGTGCTGATCCCAGCGGTCGCCGTTGCCGGTCGGGCAGGTAAGCTCGATGAACCTCACCCCGCGCTCGACGAGGCGGCGCGCGAGAAGACATTGCAGGCCGAAGGTCTTCGTGTTTTCAAAGTCGGTCTCGAGACCGTAGAGCTTTTTCACCGAGTCAGGTTCGCCCCGCAGATCCATTAGGTCGGGGACCGAGGTCTGCATGCGGAAGGCGGTCTCGTAGTTCTGAATCGCGCCTTCGATCTGGGGGTCGTAGCCGCTCGCGGCGTAGGTGGCGCGGTCGAGCTCGGCGATGAGTTTGAGTTTGTTCGTCTGGAGCCGGGGATCGGACTCCTGCGGTTTGATATTCGCGATGGGCTGCTCGCGGGGGAGAAAGATGGACCCCTGGTAGGCGGCGGGGAGGAAGCCTGAGCCGAAACAGTCGAGGCCGCCCGGAGGAATGAGCCCGCCATTAAGCACAACAAAACCGGGGAGATTCCGGTTCATCGTGCCGAGGCCGTAACCGAACCACGCTCCCATGCTGGGGCGTCCCTGAAGTCCGCTGCCGGTGTGGAGGAAATAGTTCGCCGAGGTGTGCTCGGAGAACTTCGAGGTCATCGACTTCACGAAGGCGATCTCGTCGATCACTTCGGGGTCGGCGAGGTGGGGGAAGAGATCGCTGACCCAGGCGCCGCTCTCGCCGCGCTGCTTGAAGGCCCACTGACTTTTGAGCACCTTGCCTACATTATCAAACTGGGTCGGGGCGAGTTCGCCGATGACCTCGCGCGGATCGCGGCCGTGATATTTCTCAAGGAGCGGTTTGTAGTCAAAGGTATCGACCTGCGAGGGACCGCCGTCCATGTAGAGAAAGATCACGTTCCTCGCCTTCGCCGGGAAATGGGGGGCCTTCGGCGCGAGCGGGTCGGAGATCCCGACGGAGGCGGTGGCTTCGTCGTGGAGGAGCGCCTGCATCGCGACACCGCCGAAGCCCATCGCGCAACGGCGCAGCATGTCTCGGCGATTGAGCTGGCGGGGATGGAACTGGTGGCAGTGCATTTTGGGAGAAGGAAAGAAGTGAAGGAGCAAAGAAGTAGAGAATCAGTTAGCGGAGGTAGAGGAACTCTTTTTGATTGAAGAGGACGTGGGCGAGGTCGGACCAGGCGCGGGCGTCGGTGGTGCCGTAGGTGGTGGATTGCTCTTTTAAGAAGGCGGCGAGAGCGGCGGTGATGGCGGGGTCGGGGAGGTGGGCGGTCGCGCTCTCATACATCAGGGCGATGCGCGCTTCGTCGGTGAGCTGACCTTCGGCGAGGAGCCGGTCGGCCCACTTTTTTCCCTGATCGATGACAAAGGGATCGTTCATGAGCGCGAGGGCCTGGGCGGGAACGTTGGAGGCGCCGCGATTGCCCTTCGGCCCGAAGGGATTGGGCATGTCGAAGGTCATGAGAAAGGGCGAGAGGAAGTTCCGGTAGATCGCGCCGTAGACGGTGCGGCGTCCGGCCCCGTCGAGGGGACCGCTCGCGCGGGCACCGCGTCCGCTCATGAAGTCGGTGCGGTGCGTCGCGACCGAGGGGCCGTAGAGCGCCGGATCGAGGGAGCCCGATACCGCGAGGATACCGTCCCGGATCGCCTCGGCACTAAGCCGCCGCACCGGCATGTGGTGCAGCAGTAGGTTCGTCGGATCGGCCGTAGCAAGAAAGTTTTTGTCTATGTCAGGATTTACCACGCTCGCCTGGGCGTAAGTCTGCGAGAGGACGATCTCGCGTATCGTGTGTTTGAGCGACCAGGCGTGCGCGATGAGATCGGTCGCGAGCCAGTCGAGCAGCTCCGGGTGCGAGGGCAGCTGCCCCATCGGACCGAAGTCATCGACGCTGGGGACGAGGCCCTCTCCCATGAGGTGATGCCAGAGCCGGTTCACGATGACGCGGGAGGTGAGCGGATTCTCCGGCGCGACCGTCTCCGCCGCGAGGGTGAGACGATCGCCTGCTTTGCCCCCGAGCGCCTCGAGGAAGCGGGGCGGGACCTCTTCGCCGAGGCTGCGGTGGCTGCCGCGCACGTAGACCCGGGCATTCTCCGGGGTACCTTCGGCCATGGTCAAGGCAAAGCGCTCGGCGGGGAGTGTCTCATCGAGGGCGCGGGCCTCGGCCGCAGTCTTAAGAGCGGCAGGGGAAAGGACGTCGCCGGGGACGAGTCCGGCCGCCCCGAGCGAAGCGAGGAGGACGGGATCGGACGAGGCCGCGGCGTTGAGCGCGGGCGCCCAGTCCTTTTGCTCCACCGGGGCGAGCAGCGCGACGAAGGGGTGAGGCTCCGCCTGCGGGGCGGGTGCGTCGGAAAAACGGATCTCATCGACCTCGAGCGAACCCGCGCCCTCATCGACGAACTCGAGGTAGGCACGATGGCCGCGGTACTTTTTCAGGTCGGCGTCGAAGCTCTTCCATTGAAACCGGCCGGCGGTGTCGAAGTCTTTCTGGATCGTGCCGCGGAAGAGGAGCGGCTGGAAGACGGCCATGTGATAGTTGTCCATCACCACTCGCATGTATCCGCCCTGCCCGCGCAGGCGGACATGGATCTGATCACTATCAATCGTAAAAGTGGGCGATCTCAGGACCCCGGAGTGCTTCTCCCCGAGGGTCGCGCTGGAGATCATGCCGGGAAGGGACAAAAAATGGGCCTCTGTCAGGGTGAATCCCGGCTTGGTCCCGGTGAGGGAGAATGCCTCGCCCGAGAGAGCCCAGCCGTCGGGCAGCACGTCTTTGTCGAACGCTTCGTAGAGGGTCGATCCGGCGAGGAAGTCATCGTCCCGCGCCGCCGCGTCGGCCACAGCCTTTGCCGCGCTTTTCACGGACCGGGGATCGAGGGTCCAACGGCTCAGGAAGCTGCCCGGGCTCGTGCCTTCGTTCCCCCCTTTGCTGATGAGGTCGCACCAGCGCTCCAGCACCCCCGCCTCGAGACCCTGCGAGGTCGCGGCAGCCGCGATTGTCTCCCGGCCCACCATCGGCAGGCTTCCCTCGGTGAGGGCCGGCGCATCGCTGAAGACGAGACGATCGACGATGACATGGCCCCAGCCTCCCTCGTGTTCATCGACAAGAAAGAGTTCGGCCGACTGGCCGCGGAATTCACTTAGCTCCCAGCTCGCCGCCGCGAGGGTATCGACATTCTTCCCTGATGCCGTGCGCACTTTTTTCCCGCCGACATGGAGCTCGAGCGCGGTCGTGGCGTGGCTGCCCCCGCCGATGTGGAAGTTGAGAAAAGGCTTCTCAATGACAAAGGGCTGCGAGCGCAGGCTGCCTTTTGACCGGTCGCCCTTCCCGGCAAAGGAGTTCGCAAAATGTTTGCCCGATATCCCCGCGATGGGTTTCTGAGCACCGATCGCTCCCGTGACAGGGGCTTTGCCGAAGGCTTCGCCGCTCACGGTCCATTTGCCGTAACCGCCCTCGAAATCGTCAAAGACGATCCCCGCCCACGGATCGGCGGGGGCCGGGCTTTTGGCGAAAGCCTCCCTGACGAGGGCGGTGGAAACACTGAGATACTTTCCAAAATTAACGCCCCCCGGCATACCGAAGGCCGCATTGGCCGAGGTCAGCAGGGCGCGCTGCCGGGCGGCGGTGTCCCGTCTGGTGCCGCCCGGATCCATCGAGCGCTCGGTGCGCGCGCTGCCGTGGAGATAGCCGGTGAGGGCATAGTAGTCGGCCGTCGAGATCGCATCGAACTTGTGATCGTGGCAGCGGGCGCACGAGACCGTGAGCCCAAGAAAAGCCTTGCTGTAGACGTCGATCTGATTGGACATGTGGTCCGCCTCGTTCGCGAGGACGTCGGTGGGTGCGTGGGTCGCCTCGCTCAGATACCAGAAGCCGGTCGCGAGGACGGACTCATTGAACTTCTCCTCCGCATTGAGCCGCGGCTTGCTCATGAGATCCCCCGCGATATGCTCTCTGGCGAACTGGTCGTAGGGCAGGTCGGCGTTGAAGGCGCGGATGAGATAGTCGCGATACTCGTAGGCGTAGTCGATCGGGTAATCGAACTCATGCCCGTAGGTCTCGGCATAACGCACCAGGTCCATCCAGTGACGCGCCCACTTTTCCCCGTAGTGCGACGAAGCGAGGAGCCCGTCGACGACGGTGGCGCGCCGCTCCGGCGAGGAATCGTCGAGAAAACGGCGGATCTCCTCGAGCGTGGGCGGCAGGCCGGTGAGGTCAAAATGGACCCTCCGCAGCCAGGTGCGGTCATCGGCCGGCTCGGCCGGACGCAACTTCGCCCCTTCGAGACGGGCTAGGATAAAAGAATCGATGGGCGATCGGGGCCACTCCTTTCCCGCTACTGCGGGAATCGCGGGCACGGCGAGAGGACGCCACGACCAGTGCTCGCGGTGGCGCTTTTCCAGATCGAAGACCTCGGGGGCGGAGTGATCTCCCGCTACGGGGACGGGCTCTTCGGGCCAGGGGGCACCGGCGACGATCCACTTGCGGAAATCCTCGACGACCTCGGGCGAGAGACGCTCCTTCGGCGGCATCTGGAGATCTTTGTTCTCGTAGCTCATCGCCTCGACGAGCAGACTCGCCTCCGCATCCCCCGCCACGACCGAGGCGCCGGTGTCGCCGCCCGCGAGGAGGTGCTCGAGATGATCGAGCTGGAGCGAGCCCTTCACCTTGTCGGCCTCGGCGCTGTGACAAGAGTAGCATTTCTCCGCGAGGACAGGACGTATCTTCTCTTCGAAAAAGGTGAGCGCCGCCGCCGTATCAGCGAACTCGCCGCGGGCGGTGCCGCCGAACACGAGGAAGAGCGCGAGGAGAGTGGAGCTACGGATCATGGGTGGAGAAAAGGATCGCTGGTTAACTATACGAAAGATCCGCCCCTTCCGTCGAACCTACAAATTACCTCAAGACAGAAACTGATACGATTTTAACACTTTTAGTCGCAATACTGCCAAATTGCGGGTAATTTTAGGACCACTTCACGCGATCTCGCTATCCCCCATGGCCCGCCCACAATTGGAATTCATCCCCACCGGCCCTTCGCAGGCCATGATCTTCAAAATCGATCAGGACATCTGGCCGGTCTATCATTACCACCCCGAGTACGACATCCTCCTCTCCCTGAAGGACCACGGCGGCGAGTTCCTCTCGGGCGACCACATCGGACGCCTCCAGCGCGGGACCCTCTTCATGAACGGGCCTAACATCCCGCACGCCCTCCACTCGGGGAAGCCCGATGAGAGCGACTGGGCGCGCCCCTCGCTCGCCGTGATCCAGTTTTCCCGGGAGTCCCTCGGCGAGGATCTCCTGCGCAAACACGAGCTGCAGGCCGTGCGCGACTTTCTCGACGAGGCCCGCTTCGGATTCGAATTCCACGGCACGACCGCAGAGCAGGCCGCCGCTCTCATTCTCGCGATGGAGCACCAGAGCAGCTTCGAGCGCTTCATGCAGTTGCTGCGACTACTCCATCTCTTCGCCGAATCGGACGAAAAGCGCCCCCTCGCCAGTCCGGCCTACTCCCCTTCCCTGAAAGAACGCGACATCTCCCGACTCGACCTCGTCCTCGGCTACCTGCGGAAAAACAAGACCGGCACCGTCACGCTCGAAGAGGCCGCCGCCGTTGCGAAGATGAGCCCCAAGTCCTTTTGCCGCTTCTTCAAGGCCAACACCGGCAAGACCCTCGTCGAGTACCTGCACGAACTCCGCATCGGCGACGCCTGCCGGCTCCTCCTCGAGAGCGACCGCACCATCTCGGAGATCGCCTTTGAATGCGGCTTCAACAATCTCTCGAACTTCAACCGGCGCTTCCGCGATCGCAAAGGAATGACACCGAGAGAGTTCCGAAGCCAGAATCCGATCGACCCCGCCGGGCAGGGACGGAGCCTGCCACGGTCGGTGGGGTGAAGGGGTCATTGGACGTCACTACTACGATTTACGCTGGACGGGTGGAGGATGAGGTCGAATGGGCCCCATCGCGGGATTGCCAGCGACGGAGTGATCCGCTACAAACGGGCTTACGGAGATGGTGACTCCCCCCCTCGCTCTACTTTTCTCACCGGTCTGATTCCCTCGCAGCACGGGGTGCACTCCTTTCTCGATCCGAAGTATCACAACAACGACATCAGCATCCGGCGCGTCGCGGCCGAGATCAGCGCGGTCGATGACGGGGTCGGGGAGATCCTCGAGGCCCGCTTCGACACCAGCGCCGATCCGGAATACGATCTCTGGAAAGGCGGTCGCTCAAAGGCAAAACGCCACGTCCCGGACGTTCCGACGGCGGAGTAAAGAGGCTCGGCCGGGCACGGTTCTGCGACTCGTTCCCTCACCTGCCCGAGTCATCGCCGGGGACGGTGCAGGATACCAGCGTACCGCAGCCGCTTTCATCATTCTCCACCCGCAGGGTTCCCTCAATGATCTGCGCGCGATACCGCATGATGCGGAGGCCCATGCCTCCGGTCTTCGGGGAACCTTGCGGCAACCCGATCCCGTCATCCCTCACGGTTAGCAGCCAGGCGCCCTTCTTCTTTCCGAAGTGGATGATAATCCTGTTGGCGCGGGCATGCTTGATGCCGTTCTGGACCGCCTCCTGCGCGATGCGGAAAAGCTGGACTGCCTTGGCGGCGCTCAGCGTCTCCATGGCCTTGGCGTTGGACTGAACCGCACATGAGATGCCGAATTGCTCCTGCGAGCGGTGCGCGATACTTCTCAACGCCACGAGCAACCCGTATTGCTTGAGTTCCACTGGATAAAAATCCTTCGACAGGTTCCTCACGTTGCTATTCGCGGTCTCCAGCATGCGACAGAGCCTCTCTGCCTCCTTCGCGGGCGCCGGTTCCGCTAGCGTCCGAGCCAGCGCGTGCATCATCATCGAGATGCCGGTCAGTTCCTGCACGAGCCCGTCATGCAGTTCACTGCCGAGCCGTTCACGCTCACCCTCGATGGCATCGGCGATGGAGGCTTCGAGGCGTTTGCGCTCTTCCGTCTCCAACAGCAACCGGGCGTGCGCTGTGGTCAGTTCCCCGGTTCGCTCGACGACGAGTCCCTCGAGTTGGACGGCCCGGTCGGCCAGTTGCTCTTCGGCGTCCATCAATTCCTCCTGCGCCCGCATCATGTCATCGATGTCGGTGCTCGAGCCGATCCAGAGCGTGACTTCTCCATCGGCATCGCGCATCGCGTAGGCGCGGGTGAGGTGCCACCGATAGACTCCGTCCTTGCGGCGGAATCGGTGCTCCAGATCATAATCCGCCCCCGTCGCCAGTGATTCTTTCCAGCACCGAACATTTTCTTCGAGGTCATCAGGGTGAATGTAGCTCACCCAGCCCCATCCCTGCATTTTATCGGAAGGCAGGCCTGTGAACTCCTTCCATTGCCGGTTCAGATAGTCCACTTCACCCTCGGGCCTCGCGGTGAAGATTTTCTGAGGCATCGAGTCGGCCATGAACCGGAACCGTTCCCCGGCTTCGCGCAGGGCTTCCTCCGCCTGCTTGCGCTCAGTGATGTCGGTGATGTTTTGCAGGACCGAAGCCGGGTTTCCCTCGCTGTCGCGATCCAGGGTCTTGCGAACGAGCACGGTGATGCTTTGCCCGTCTCGTCGGGTGTGGACGAGCTCACCCGTCCAGCGCCCGGTTCGATGGAGTTCAGCGATCATCTCCTCCGCCGGTACCGGGTATTTTGTCTCGAAAAGGGTGTTGCTGACTTTTCCGATCACCTCTTCGGAGGACCATCCGTAGATCTCCTTCGCCCCGTGATTCCAGTAGGTGATGCGACCCTCGAGATCGCGCACGATGATGGCGTCGTGGGTGAGATCGAGGAGGCGGGCCTTTTCCGCCAGCTCTTTTGCAGTTCGCTCACGCTCGGCGATTTCCCTCAGAAGCCGCTCGTTGAGACCCTCCGCCGCTTCGGTGAGTTCATGTTGGCGGAGTGAACCGAGCAGGAGCGCTTCGTTCATTTCGACCATCGTCTCATGAGCCCTGGTGGATTCGGTCACCTGAATCATGACGCCGACGTGCCTTCCGTCGGTCATCAGAGGCCACATCGTGTACGACCAGAATACCGCGTCGGGCGTTGAGGGATCCTTCTCAGTGTGGTTCAGAGGTTTTCCCGAGCGAAAGACACGTTCGATCAGGGGGACGAATTTGACCTTGTTAGGCAACAGATCCGAAAGCGGAATCCCGAGAAGTTGATCCGACGATTTCCCCAAAAGCTGACAGAAGGCGGGATTGACGTAACGCACAAGATGCGTCGCTCCCTCCACCGTGGCCATGGGCAGGGGCGCATGCTCGAGGGAAAGGCTCGAGAGCATGTTCGGCATGGCGGCGGATGGAGATTCTTCGACCATCGGGTTTTCCCCTGCTACTTCGTTTCCTTTGGTTCGGGCGTGGCATCCTCCCTCTTTCCGACCCGCGTCGGTATCCCCGTGGTGAGTCCGGTGTAGTCTGTCTGCCGCGGACCGATGATGACCACGCCTTCGTCCGTGATGACATACTCACGGATGTCTTTGCTGTGATTGCCCCCGCGCATCTTCATGACGACCATCACTTTTCGAATCTGGCCGTCGATCTCCACGTAGCGCATCCGAATGATGTCGTCGGTGAGAAAGGAGATCGCGTAATGGCTGAGCGGCATCGCAGTGAACGAATCCTCCACCTCGACAGTGCTGAGAATGGTGACGCCGGCACCGGTCAGCGCCCCGATCATGCGGTAAAGCGACTCGCGGAAGTCAGTCCGGAATCCCGGAGCCAGGGCCATCTCGAAACCCATCAGCGAATCGATCACGAGCCGCCTCGCGCCGGTCCGCTCGATGGCGTCGAGGATGGCCTGCATGGCCTCGTCCACCGACAAGTCGAGGGGGCGGAGGTAGAGCACCTCGAGCTTGCCCGTCGCCTGCGGCTTTTTCAGATCGAGCCCGAAACCACCGGCTCGATCCGTGTATCCCTGCGGGCGTTCCTCGAAGAGAGCCATGATCGCCGACTCCCCCCGGCGCAAACCCTCGGCGATGAAATGCGTCGCGAGGGCGGACTTCCCCGTCCCCGATGGCCCCGCCACGATGAGGCTGTCACCTTCGAGGATTCCCCCGCCCATCATCGTGTCCAGCTCGGGAATGCCGATGGAGAGGCGCCGGCGTCTTCCCGGTTTCGTTTTCTTGCCCGTCAATCCGAGCGTGCGGGGGAAGGCCTGCAGCCCCTCGTCGCCGATGCGGATGGTGTGGAGGCCGGGCACCGAGGCCTGCCCGCGCAGCTTCATGACCTGCATCTTGCGCACGACCGAGTTTCTCTCCGTCACCTGCCAAAGCCACAAAAGTCCGTCGGCAATGGTGAAGAGCGGGTTGTCCTTGATCTCCGACTCGGCATACTCACCGACGAGGAAGGTCGTCGCTTCCCAACTGGTGAGGAACTGCGCAAGGCGCTGGATGAAGACCTGCAGCTCCGCCTCGCTCGCCGTGTTCGTCGCGTTGCGCATCACGGTGCGAAAGGAATCGACCACCACGATGCCCGGACTGACGCTTGTGACCTGCTTTACGATCTCCGCGAGGACTGCGTCCAGATCCTGCTCCATCAACACTTCGGACAGGTTGAAGAAGCGGATGGCCTTGCCCAGCTTCGATCCGTCGAAAAAGGAAAACTGCTGTTGATAGCGCAGCATCTTCATCGCGGGCTCGCCGAGGACGGTGAAGTAGAGGACGGGGTTCTTCGGCGTCGCGTTGGCGAAGACTATCTGATGCGCCAGAGTCGTCTTGCCGCAGCCGGGTGTGCCGGCGATGATATTGAAGGAAAACTCCGGAATGCCTCCGCCAAGGATTTCGTCGAGTCCGCGCACGCCGGTTGGCAGTTGGCGGATCGCGACTTTGGCCGATTCGGCCGTGTTTGCTTTGGACGCGTTGCGTTTCGCTGCGGCGCTTTGTTTTTTCATGGTCAATGTCAAATCTTGAATTTCAAATCCCTGGCGGGCAGTTTCGGCCACACCTCCCGCACCAGTTGCAGCGTCAGCCTCTCGCCGATGAAGGCCACGAGTAGTCCGATCAACTGGGCCACCAGCACTTTCCCGCCCTCAAGCACCTCTTCGGGATCGACCGGGACATCGGATGGAGAAGATTCTTCCAAACTGCCGTCAGCGCCGACCCGGCTTCTCTTCAGCCAGGGAACCTCCACACCAGCAAGCGCGAGTGTGCGCATCAAAAGCGCACGATGGCCCCCGCCTCCCATGAGCGTCGCGAGAGGCCCTCGCATCTTGTCGGGAACGGCGAAAGCTGCGGACACTCCCGTATCGGCAGACCGGGATTCCGCCGCCTCATGAGCCATGAGGCGCGCGGCGAAATTCCGCATCTGTGGAGTGGCTCGGTTCATTCAGTAAGGCACCGTGAAAGGCCGTCCAGGATGCGGGGGGTGCGGGTAAGGGCTAGATCGATTCAAACGGGAAAAGTTCCACCGAGGCCGGGATCCAGACTATCGGTGCAGCCTCGATGCCGCAACTCAATTACCGCGTATTTATTTTTCATCCGTTTTGACTTCGCTAGGCTGGTTCCGGTCCCGTCAGACGCCCGTGATCGGACCAGGCCTGCTGGTGAAAAAAGACTCTTTACTTTTTCGGCGATACCCTACTTTCTCGGCATCCAGCGCGCGATGGGGAGTTACCCTACCTCCCGCCGCTGCCGAACCGGTAATTTCCAGGCTCGCATCGAGCAATCATGCCGCGGACGTGCCCTTGGCGGAGTGAAGAGGGTTGGGTGAGGAGCGAAACCCTGTTGGGCCACCCTCCGCCGCGGTTTCGTCACCCTCTCCATTTCCTCTGCGTCTGGTTTGAGCGGGGCTGCACCGGGCAAATGCCCGGGATGCGAGGACGAAAGCGGCGACGGGACACATCACGATTTGACGGTTCGCCGGATTCATGATGAGGGTAGGCGTGGAGAATTTGCTTTCCGTGTCTAGTGGGGCGAGAGCGGGTGGCAATGTGACGAAAGGGTTTCCAAAGGGGATTGGAAAGGGAGTTGCGGAGGGTAGACGGAATGTCCCGATGAAACATCCTTCACTCACCCTTTGTCTGGCTCTCGCCGTTTTTGGAAATGCTCCGGCTTCCACTCACGCCCAGAGCATCACCCTTGATTCTCAAATCCCTGTCCTCAATGGGGCCGAGATCATTGCCTACACTCCGAGCGGAGATACCGTCGCGACGAATGTGACCGGTCTCGCACCGACTATTGGTGTGCAACTCTTCACACTCGAGGCCGACGGCTCACTGACTCCCCGTCAGTTCGTCTCGATCGCGACCGAGTTCGGCGGGGCGATCGCCTCGGTGAGTTCGGTGGCTCTCGATCCGCTCGAGCGCGGCTTCGGGGTCATGACGGTGACCCCGACGGCAAACGGAACGACCGAGGGCGTTGCGGTCTTTTTCGATTATTTAAACGGCGCGGTGCTCTCCACGGTTGAGGTCGGATTCCATCCCGACAATGTCATCTTCTCTCGTGATGGTTCGAAAGTGTTCGTGGCCAACGAAGGTGAGTTCACGAGCGGCGGTGATACCGATGCGCCCGGCTCGGTCAGCGTGATCGACCTGACCGGCATCACGAATGCGGGTGGCGCAAGCGGCCTCGATAACACGGACGTGACCACGGTCGATTTCACTGCCGGCAACCTCGCCGCCGGTGTCGATCTCGATGATCTACGCTACAACGACGACACCTTCACCGCAGGCAACGCCCACCGTCACGTCGAGCCCGAATACATCACCGAAGGGGAAGGCAAAATCTATGTCACCCTCCAGGAAAACAACGGCATCGCCGAGTTCTCCCTCACGGGTCCGAATGCGAATCGCTTCACCGCGATCTTCCCGCTCGGTCTCATCGAGCAGACGATCGACGCTTCGGATCGCGACGGCCCGGGCGGCACCGCGGTCGCTCTCATCGACGACGTCGTCAAGGGCATGCCGATGCCGGATACGCTGACTTCTTTCCTCTCCGGCGGCGTCCGTTATCTTGTCACGGCCAATGAAGGCGACTTCCGCGGCGACGACGCTGACCGCATCCGCGTGAAGGACTTCTCGGGAACGGAGGCGGGAGTGACGATCGATCAATCCGATGCCGCCCTCGGTCGTCTTCGCGTCTTGCTCGACATGACCGACCCCGATGGAAATGATCTCATTGATGAGGTGATCATGCCCGGGACTCGTTCGTTCTCGGTCTGGAATGCCTCGACCGGCGCGCTCGTCGCCGACACCGGCAGCTTCGAACCGCTTCTCCTCTCCCTCGATCCGACTCTCCACAACAACAATGGAGAAGACCAGGATCTCGGCGAGTTTGACTCACGATCCGACGACAAGGGGCCCGAGCCCGAGGCAATCACCACTGGTGTGATCAACGGGAATCGCTACATTTTTGTCGGGATGGAGCGCCAGGGCGGAATTCTCATGTACAATGCCGACAATCCGGCCGCCCCTGCCTTTGTCGCCTACATCAACAACTTCGCCGAAGGTTCCGAGGGATTGGTCGCTCCCGAGAGCATCGTCTTCATCCCCGCCGCCGACAGCCCGACGGGAGCTAACACCCTGCTCATCGGCTACGAAGTCGGTGGCAATATCGGCGTCTACACCGTCGAGGGCGAGCCCGCGGATCCCGTAACGATCACGGTGAAGAATAAAAAGATCACCGTCGGTCCCGGAACCAAGACTGTCCAAGTCAGAGGCACCGCCTCGGCCAATACCGTCTCGGTTACGGTCAATGGCAAGACTGCCCGGGGCACCACGAGTTGGAAGGCGAAGGTGAAATTCCCTAAAAATAAAAAGACTCTCAAGGTCAAAGTGGTCGCCACCTCCGATACCGGTGCAAGCAAGACTCAGACGTTGAAACTCGTCCGTCGCCGCTAATCCACTGAACGCAGAGGGAAGCCTACCGTTTCCCCCTCTCTCAAGCCCCGCAGTGTGACGCTGCGGGGCTGGGGATTGGAGTGGGAGGACGGCACCCGCATCGGGATGATGAAGGCGTGAGCGAGCGCGATGCTCACTCGGCTGCGTAGCCCAGGTAGATCGAGGAGACTTTACCGTCTTTGAACTCAAAAAAGAGGCCGCCCTCCGCCGAACCGGCCAGAAAGGTGAACTCTTTTCCGGGCGGTTCGGGCACCGGGAAAAAGCGGCTGTCCTCGAACTCGCCGTAGGCTTTCCGCACCGCCTCGAGGCTCGCGCCGACACGGATGCCGCCGGCGGTCCCGGGCTCGCCGTTTCCGGCGACGCGAATGGACTCGACGGTCCGGGTATCGCCTTTCTCGAGAGAGACTAACATAATCACAATTCCCTTCGCGGGATAACTCGCTTCGATGAGGAATCCACCCTCGACTTCATTCTCGGTTTCTTCGCCCCATTTCTCCGGCTTGCCGAGGCGCACCTCCATCTCCGACTCGCTGAGACCGAGGGGA
>Ga0335398_10000764_pt1 | contig 56072 bp, 47 predicted proteins | sample BON03_FD_205742 | JGI IMG/M metagenome (GOLD analysis project Ga0335398, IMG submission 205742) | Freshwater microbial communities from Lake Bonney liftoff mats and glacier meltwater in Antarctica - BON-03 (spades assembly) (version 2) | ecosystem: Environmental > Aquatic > Freshwater > Ice >... | reverse complement strand
GGTCAGTTTGGCAAAGGTCAGTTTGGCAAAACGTTAACCTAGCATCGTACGAACCTGATAGTATGCCAAGGGAATTGATTTTTCGGGTGATGGTGTTCTAGGGTGATGGTGTTCTAAGGGGATGGTGTTCTAAGGGGATGGTGTGCCAACTTCGAGCCCGCGCGAGGCCATTCTACGTTGTCTTAGGATCTGCCGCGTTTCGCATTGTTCCAACTTCGAGCCCGCGCGAGGCCATTCTGGTTTCGCGTTGTTTCTGCAGCGAGGGGGCTTATGCAGCATAGTTGATTGCTACTTCGGTCAAGTCGATTTAGGATGGAAGCTCACCTAAAAACGCTTGCCGTAAAGATTCCACTTGCACCGTGTTCTACTAGAATTTTTCTGGCGAATTGGTGGGTGACCCTCGACGCTGCAGGTTGGGCGTTGTCGCAGGAGTCCTTGGCAGTATGAGTCATCGTCGGCCAAGCCACGGTCGCTCCGCTGGGCTCTGAGTAACTTATTGCAAACAGTCAAAGTGAATAGCCGCATGTCGAAGTTGATACAGACATTACTTTTTTTTATCGTTGGGATCGCCATCTTTGGTCCAGGCGTTTTCTGGAACGTAGCCTTGGGTTGCCTTTGTTTGCAGGTGGAATCCAATTCGGCACCGGCGGTTGTCTCCGCGTCAGATGAAGAGGTCGATTTTGGGCGAGAAGTTCGCGTGATTCTTTCGGACAAGTGCTTTCTGTGCCACGGACCGGACCAGGATAATCGCAAGGCCGATATGCGTTTGGATCTTCGAGATTCAGCGATTCAATCCCAGGCGTTCAACCCAGGCGAAGCCAATACTAGTGAAATGATTGCTCGGATATTGTCCGATGACCCCGAGTTGAAAATGCCGCCACCAGCGACAGGTAAATCTCTTTCCGAAGACGAAATTGGTATCTTGCAACGTTGGATTGATCAAGGTGCAAAATATTCGAAACATTGGGCCTTTGTACCGCCGGTCCGTCCAGAGGTTCCGTCATTGACAAGTGCCGAATCAAAAAGCTGGGCTCGAAATCCGATTGATCATTTTATCCTACAAAAGCTGCAGCAAAAACGATGGACGCCATCGCCGGTTGCCGATCCCGTTACCCTTGTACGGCGATTGTATTTAGACCTGTTGGGTTTACCGCCGAGTCCGCAACAAATCGATTCGGCATTAAGAAAAAACAGTTTCGCGACCGATTCGAAATCGAACGCCCAGGCGCTTGATGCATTGGCTCAGACTTTGTTGGCTTCGCCTCATTTCGGTGAAAAGTGGGCGAAAGATTGGCTCGATGCGGCTCGCTATTCGGATTCAGACGGCTATGAAAAAGATAAGCAGCGAAGTGTATGGTTTTATCGTGATTGGGTCATCAATGCGATCAATCGCGATCTTCCTTACGATCAGTTTGTTATCCAACAGGTTGCTGGTGACCTGCTGCCCAGTGCGGGTCAAGCGGAAAGAGTTGCGACCGGATTTTTGCGCAATTCTATGGTCAATGAAGAGGGCGGGGCGGACCCCGAGCAGTTCCGCGTGGAAGGAATGTTCGACCGGGTCGACGCGATTGGGAAGGCGATTTTGGGCATTACAACTCAGTGCGCTCAGTGTCACACGCACAAGTACGACCCGATTTCACACGACGAATATTATTCGATGTTCGCAGCGTTAAGCGACATTGAAGAGGCTTCTATTCCGGTGTTTACTCCGCAACAGGCCCAGCAGCGTGATCGCGCGTTGGCCAACGTGCAGCAAGTGATTGAGGGCTTTCAAACAGAGAACCCCCAGTGGGCCGAAGCATTGACTCAATGGCAAACCGCTACTGCCCGACGCTGGATTGATTGGCAGGTGAGGGTCCCCACGGTCTTACCATTCGAGGGTGAAAAATTCCGAGTCCTGGATGATGGATCGATTATCAGTGAAAGTTATGCGCCGACACGTACAACCAATACGTTTTCCCTTAATACTTACGTTGGTACGATAACGGCCGTACGTTTAGATGCATTGCAACACCCTCAGTTGCCCTTGGGCGGTCCGGGCAGGTCCATTTATGGAACGGCCGCATTGACCGAATTTAGCGTCAAGGTGATTCCAGAAAGTGATCCGTCCAAGGTGCAGACGATCAAATTTGTGAGGGCGTATTCGAGTGCCAATCCGACATCGGTTCGGCTGCCGGCAGCGTTCCGTGATCGTGATCCTGAAAAAGATCAACGCGTGACAGGGCCGATTGAATACGCGTTCGACGGCGATGGCCAGACGGCTTGGTCGACGGACATTGGGCCAGGGCGACGTAACCAAGATCATTTCGCGGTCTTTATTCCTGAACAACCGGTTCAAGTTGACGGCGATGCTAGAATTGAATTCGCATTGAACCAGGCTCACGGTGGTTGGAATTCGGACGACAATCAGAATTACTTGCTGGGTCGATATCGCTTTTCGACGACTGATTGTGATGTCAACCAAATGGTTTCATCGAGCGATAGTGAATTCACTTTTTCTTTTCTGCCGCTGCATATTCGGAACCTTGTTAAATCGGCTGAGAATGTTTTGACCCCGCCGCAGCAGCGATCTTTGCTGATGGATCGTTTGCAGTTTGAGCCGGCATTTGTGACTTACAAAGAGCAACTTGATCAGGCGTGGGCCGAGTATCCTGAGACGGATAGTCAACTGGTCGTCAAAGCAAGACCCCACACCCGGCAGACGTTCTTGATGACACGCGGCGATTTTCTAAGTCCCGGAAGACAGGTGCAGCCCAACGTTCCCGCCTTTCTTGGTGAGTGGGAGGACTCGTCAGCGCCTGCCCGGTTAAAGTTTGCCAAGTGGTTGGTGCGGAAGGACGCGCCCACAACCGCACGAGTGATCGTGAACAGAGTTTGGCAAAGCTACTTTGGGCAAGGGCTAATGATTTCGCCTGAAGATTTTGGATTGCAGTCGCAGCAGCCGTCGCATCCTGAACTTCTAGATTGGCTGGCCGTTGAATTGATTGAGAAGGATTGGAGCTTGAAGCATATTCACCGGTTGATTGTCAGTTCGGCCACGTACCGTCAGGCCTCGGTGGTGCCTCCAAGTTTGCAGGAACACGATCCTCAGAATATTTGGTTAGGTCGTGGTCCACGTTTTCGGGCGAATGCCGAGGCGGTTCGAGACATCGCATTGACGTCCAGCGGGCTGTTGAATCCAGCATTAGGCGGCCCCAGTGTGTATCCACCAGCCCCGGATTTTCTGTTCGCCCCGCCAGCCAGTTATGGCCCAAAGATTTGGAATACTTCGAACGACGGTCAACAGTTCCGGCGCAGCATTTATGTTCATTCTTATCGCAGTGTTCCCTATCCCGCATTGCAAGTCTTTGATGCGCCTAAGGGCGATGCGGCTTGTGTTCGTCGAGAGAGAAGTAACACTCCGTTGCAAGCACTGGTGATGCTCAACGAACCCCAGTTCCTGGCTTGTGCTAAGGCAATGGCTGAGCGAGTGATGCAAGAGGGTGGTTCTTCTCAAGAGCAGCGTTTGCGTTACGCTTATCGGCTGGCTGTTTCACGTGAACCGCTAGGCAACGAGTTGAAGATATTGATGGAATTGTTGGATACCCAACAGCGGCGTCTAGAAAATGGTGAAGTCCACGCGGACGAAATTTTGGGGCAATTAGCCCAGCCGATTCAATCGCAGGAGGACACAGGGCAGGACACAGGGCAGGGCCAGTTGGGGGGCCGAACCGCGAATAATCAGTTGGCCGCGATGATGGTTGTTACTCGAGTGCTGTTGAATTTGGATGAAACGATCACCAAGCAATAGTCGTGCAGAATTTGTCTCGCCACGGCTGATGGTTCAGCCGTTGGTCATCGCCGAAGGTGCCGGCCCCTCAAGCCGTCGACGTTCCAGCGGTTGTACCGCAGTTTTTCCCGGGTTCAAAGAACCGTGCTTTGGTATAAGCTGTTCAAATCGCCCAAGGCAGATGGATCGAATTAACCAAACCAGAGGTTCGCAATGAAGATGAGTCGCAAAGATGCGGAAACGGCTGTCAGTCACGCAATCGTCCAGTTTGAAAAAGAGTTTTTGGGCAGGGGGCCATTGGAAGTTAAGACCTATATTCAAGACGATATTGTTTTGGTGAGACTAAAAGGTGTTTTGACCCCAGCGGAGTATCAAATCGGCAAGTCAAATGAAAGTCGACGGGGAAGAAGACTTGTTAAAGAGATGCGGCAGCAGTTGATAGAGAGTGGCCGCCCGCTGTTGGAAAACTCGATGAGGGAGATTTTTGACAAAGATGTGGTCAGCTTGCACACGGATATTAGCACCAAGACAGGGGAGAGGGTGATCGTGTTTACATTCGGGCAGAAATTTGATTTTTCCGATTAAGGGACCGGATTTTTTAGCTGGAGATCAAAGAATCGTACTTGTCGGGAACCTATCTGGTCGATAGGATGAGCACCGCTACGACAGCACTTTCCCTAGTTTAGGGGTGCCGTTGCGGCGTTGGCTGGTTTTAGAAGGTGATGGGTAGTTCGGATTTTAGCGGTTTTCGCTGGAGTTTGGAGGACCAAGCACAGTCTAGATTGGGTCGATCGCGTTAAGAAATTGATTTTCTAACGTTTGATAAATAGCAGGTAAGTTCAGCAAATAGTCTTGTTTTCGCCGGTGGAAATCACGTTTTATTACGCGGGAATCGCGTTTTATTGCAAGAGATGTCCGGGGTGAGAACAAGTTTAAGTTTGCTTTAAAGGCCGAGCTAACGGATTTTTCCGTTTGCTCGGCCTTTTTTTGTGCTTGCACAGGATCGAGTTCCTGCCTTGGCGGCTGAGCATCGGCAAGACGCGAATGTCGGTGTATCGATGCCTACCAGGACAGGATCCAGCTAAGCCGTTTGGTTTTGCAGGTCCAAAGTGCCCACGACCTTCGGTGAACGCGGTTAATTAGTCGTATTTAAAATACGGGAATAATTGGATAAAAGATGCTGACTTTCGGACCCTTGTTGATGATTGCGTATGCTGCGATCCCAAACCGTATCGCCAATCGTAACGTGCAAATTGTTTCGACTTTGACATTTTTCACGCTGCTGTTTGTCTGTGTAGCAGTGTTGGCAAATTCGGCGCTTTTGATGGCCAACGAAAATGGCTTGCAACTGTCCTGGTTGTCCTTTGTCGCCGGCGGGAATTTCTTGTCGGTCTATTTCGATGCCCTCTCAGCCACTGTTGCACTGTTGATCAGTTTCGTCGGCTTAGTGATCGTTAGGTATTCGAATCGCTACCTTGATGGCGACGCGAACCAGGGGAAGTTTTTCAAGTGGATCAGCTTTACGCTTGGTGCCGTACTGTTAATGGTACTTACAGGAAACTTGTTAGTTTTCGGGTTGATGTGGATGTTGACCAGCCTTGGCTTGCACCAGCTGTTAACTTTTTATGGTGACCGAAAAAAGGGGGTTGATGCGGCTTGGAAGAAATTTGCGATTAGTCGATTCGGCGACGCGATGGTCTTGATCGCCATTGCAATCGTTTATGTCGATCTTGGTTCGGAGAACTATCAGACGATATTTGCTTTGGCGACCACCGCAGATCCGGACAGTTCGACTGGCGGTTCGGTGATTGGAAGTATCGTCGCTGTATTGTTAGTGATTGCGGCGATTTCCAAATCGGCACAATTTCCACTGCACGCTTGGTTGCCCGAAACGATGGAATCGCCAACACCAGTGTCCGCTTTGATGCATGCAGGGATCATCAATGGAGGCGGCTTTTTAGTGATACGTTTTAGTCCACTTATCGTGCAGGCGCCCATGGCGATGCACTTGTTAGCGGTGGTGGGCGGCTTTACCGCTGTGTTTGCAGCAGTGGTGGCAATGGCTCAAGGCAGTGTGAAGCGATCGTTGGCCTATTCGACGATTTCACAAATGGGTTTTATGATGTTGCAGTGCGGATTGGGAGCATTCTCTGCAGCGCTGCTACACATTGTTGCTCACTCACTTTACAAATCTTATGCCTTCTTGAATGCCGGCAGTGTGGTGCAAAATCTCCCTGGCTTTCAGTTGACGCCAGCAACCCAATCCATGCCTTTTTCGATCGCACGCACGATCGGTTGGTATGTTAGCGGACTGTTGATTGCCACTGGAATCGTTGGAAGTAGCTTGTGGATTTTTGGCCTGTTCGGGAAAGTGACTGGCGGCAGTTTTCTGTTGGTCGTGATACTAGTTCTGGCACTGTCGCAATTGTTGGTAAATGCTTTTGCCCATGGGAAGGTTCAGATTGCTGTTCGGGGGCTACTTTCTGCCGTTTTAGTATCCAATGCTTATTGCTTAGCGTTTTTGTGTTTCCAACTTCTGCTGTCGACAACGGATGTCAGGACGGTTGGTTCGATTTCGCAATTTTCTTATGTGTTAATGGTACTGTTTAGTGTTGCGTTCGGCGTGCTGCTTGTTGTTTCCAATCTTCTGCTGGCAGGTACGGCACCGCAGTGGATGAAGGGGATTTATGTCCATGCTGCCAATGGATTCTATATCGACGTCGTCTATGACATCGTGGCCCAAAAAGTGAGGACTATTGCAGGCAAAGTGAAGAGGAGAACTCAGACTCCAAGAGTGTAGTGTAGCCAGCCAGTCGTTCGCCCCGGACCAGGGTCCAACGGGCAACCCACTTTGAAATCAATTACGAAGACAACGAAACAAAAGGGAATCATTCATGCTGGATTCAGCAAAGTTAGTTCCAGTCAAGTCAAGCATTTTAACGGGGCACCCAAGTAGTGACGCGGCCAATGGTTGTATGCCGACGGGGGCACTACAGGAAATTTTGAGGCAAATCTCTTCAGAAATTTCGCCCATGTGGCCGCTAAAAGATATGGTGGCAGTCAACCCATTTCATGGCATGGTCGACAAGGATTTTCTGACGGTTCGAAGTTGGCAACGCAATTTTCGAAACATTGAAATGTTGATGCCGCTTAGCTACTATCAAGACGCATTTCAAAACAAGAATTTTACCGCCGAAGATATTTCGCTTGCAATTAACGAGTGTGCAGAAAACCGGCGAATTGAAATGGCTGAATTGCACTTGGAATCGCTACAAGCAGAACTGCTGTCGGGAAAATCCAAGGGCAGTCTTCCAACCACGATTTACAATTTGGCAGACGTCGCTTCGGCGAATTCAGAAAGTGATTGGCGTCAACGCATCGTAGACCAAGTGTCGAAGTATTGTTTGGTTCATTTCGACCAGGGGCAGGCCAGTTGGAAGAATCCCTGGCGTGATATGCTGCTTTTTTCTGGCTGGAAACAATACGCAGCACGGAATCTTAGTTTTGAAATTCAGGGGGTGACTGGATTTCGAAAACAGGTTGCCGCGTTGCCAGACAGTGCGGTCGATGCTACCAACGTTGCTTTGAAAGATCTAGGGATTTCGTCATCGCAGGCTGCGAACTATTTACGAAGTTTGATCTACCTTGTTCCTGGCTGGGCCAGCTATCTGAAGTACATCGATCAACAGCAAGCGGCGGCTACGGATCGTTCAACTTACCAAAAGAATCAAAATCTTATCGACCTGTTTGCAATTCTGATTACGTTCGAAAAATCATTGGTTGTCGGTAAAGTCGTCAGCCAGGAGGGTTTGGTTTCCTATCGCGATCAATGTGACCAGGTGCTTGACGGTCAAGCCTTAATATCAGCTGACGCAAGTTCTCGCTATGTTTTCCAGGTTGCGATGGAGATAGCATATCGGGGTCAATTATTGAAGCTTATTTCCGGCAAGAGAGTGCAGCCTGGAAATCCGTCAAGTCAAGTCCAGACGGCTGTTGGCATCAAAGGTGGCATCAAAGGTGCCGGGCATGAAACCCAAGAGGAGTCGGTTGGTGTTGTCGCCGATCGTCGTTTGGCTCAAATGGTGTTTTGTATCGATGTGCGTTCCGAAGTCATGCGGCGTCATCTGGAAGCAGTTTCGCGGAAGATCGAAACGTTTGGGTTCGCCGGATTTTTTGGAATTCCGTTGGAATATATCTCGCTGGCCAATCAGCAAGGATTGGCGCAGTGCCCCGCGTTGCTGCAGCCTTCGGTATCGATTCGTGAAGCCACCGATGATATGGATGGCGTGGTAGATCGAAGGGTTTTGATTCGGAGTTTTCGAAAACTGTGGAAGAGCTTTCAAGTTTCGGCTTCGTCAAGCTTTTCGTTTATCGAATCGTTTGGCCTGACGTACGTTTTCCACTTGGGGAAAAGGTTGCTTGGGTTCGGGACGCGGGTAGGTTGGGCCAGAGACGGTCTTGGGCAAGGCGAATCGATTCGACCTTCATTAGCAAAATCACAGGAGGCTGGGCTAGACGTTGAGCAACAAGTCCAGGTAGGCGAAAGCATCCTGCGCAACATTGGTTTAGTGAAAGATTTTGCGAAGTTGGTTGTGTTCTGTGGACACGAAAGTCAAACTCAGAACAACCCACAAAAAGCCGGTTTGGACTGCGGCGCGTGTGGAGGTCACTCAGGTGAAGTGAACGCCCGTGTTGCTGCAATGATTCTGAATTCGGTCCATGTTCGTCAGGGTTTGAAATCGAAAGGAATTGAAATTCCTGAAGATACGACTTTCGTAGCCGCCGTTCATGATACAACGGTGGACCATATCCGTTTTTACGCGGACGATTGGGTAGGTTCGGAAAATGGCGTGACTAGATGTAATGAAACAGATCTAAGTGAACTGAAGAAAATTGCAAACAAGGCCAGGCGACTTACAGTTAAAGAACGCTCGCGTCGGCTTGGACCATCGGTCCAGCCAACGGATGTTGATCGTCGGGCCATCGATTGGTCGGAAGTCCGTCCCGAATGGGGCTTGTCAGGAAATGCGGCGTTGATTGTCGCGCCCCGTAGTCGCACTATTGACTTGCCGTTGGACGGGCGTACGTTTCTACATAGCTACGTTCACGATCGTGACCCAGAATTGGCGACTTTGGAATTGATCATGACAGCACCGATGGTGGTGGCGAACTGGATAAATATGCAGTATTTCGCTTCCGTGGTGGACAATCTAAACTTCGGCAGCGGAAATAAAGTTTTACACGATATCGCCGGTGCAATCGGTATTTTCGAAGGTAATGGGGGAGACCTTCGTAACGGATTGGCAATGCAATCCGTCCACGATGGTAAGAATTTTCAACATGATCCACTCAGATTGTTGGTGATTATCGAGGCGCCTCGGCGGTCAATCGATTGGGTGATCCAAAAGCACGAAATCGTGCACAATTTGACCACCCGCGGCTGGGTGCAATTGGTGTGTATTGACCAAGAGTCGTACTGGCGATTGGATCATGCTGGCATTTGGAATGCCTGCTAACCAATGCCTGCTAACCAATGCCTACTAACCAATCTTTTGGAAACAACTTGGGGCGATGCCTAAGCATGTTGTTTGAGGGTTGGCATTTTGATGAGAAATTAGTTTTTTGATTAAGTTACGGGTCTAGATTAAAATGTAACGGTTTGTAACAGCGGCAGATTAAAGTTGCAGGCAAACCAAGTAAATTCCAACACTGACGAAGTATGGATCAGAAGTGAAGAGATTGAAATTGTTTTCTAGTTTGAAAAATCAGGAGGGTAGGTACTCGCCTGAAGAATAACCTGTCTAGGAGAAGCATCAATGAAAATTGAATTGGCTGGAAATATATCACTTTCTGTGGTAGCTCGGCGAGTAATTGTCGAACGAGCATTCCGAAAATTGCAAAGGTTCCAAGACGTCGTTGATTCGGTGACCATTACTTTTGACGATGTGAACGGCCCCAAAGGGGGAAATGATTTGCGTTGTCAAATGGTTGCTCGCTTACGAGGATTGCCCGCGGTGGTTGTGGCCAAGATGGGGGCCTCGGTATCGGAGACATTGTGCGCGATTGAAAGCGTGCAAACTGCGATCACAAAGCTGGTGTCCAAGCGGAATCAGCGTGGTAAACGACAGGCTCGCCCGGACGAACTGGTGAGCGACTAACTTCTAGACCGGCATCCGGTCAGAAAACTTGAGTCACGATTGCTGCTGCAACTTGGTTGAGCAGCAATTTTTATGCGCTTGCTCTAGGCAAATACCAGGCGGTTCCAGGTCATCACATTTTCTGGCGGCATTCGTTCCCGAAAGTGCCGAAGCCACGCGGGTTGTTGTATACTGGTCGAACAGAACTTCAAACGCAACTGCAGTAGTGTGCGGCTAAATGTTGGAATGACATTCTATGTGGACGTTGTGAAACGAAGTGGAAATGCAACTTGCAGTTGGATGTCATGTTGCCAAGTGGTCAGATTGAAAATTGGGATTCTTAAACGATGTTTAAATCTTTGCCAAACCGCCCGGACAATTTCTCTGCTGCCAGCTTGACTGCACGCCGTTGGTTCATGAAAGATTGCGGCATTGGATTGGGACGGGTTGCACTGGCAAGTTTAATGGCTGGTGCGGTCTCATCGCAATCGACTAGGGCAGCGGGGGCAAACGCGACGGACGCATTGGATGATCTGAATCCTCTAGCGGCCAAGCCATCACCATTGCCGGCCAAAGCCAAGAATGTGATCTTGCTTTTTATGGGTGGGGGTCCAAGCCAGTTCGAAATGTTTGACTACAAGCCGATGTTGGAGAAACTGGACGGAACTTTGCCACCCGCAGAGATTCTCAAAGGCTACCGTGCTGCGTTCATCAACCCAAATTCAAAACTGCTCGGGCCAAGATTCAAGTTTGCCAGGCACGGTCAGTGTGGCGCCCAGTTGTCGGAATTATTGCCACACACCGCGAAGGTCGTCGACGATCTTTGCATCATCCGTTCGATGAAGACGGATGCGTTCAATCATGCGCCAGCCCAGTTGATGATGAGTACGGGATCTCAACAATTTGGTCGACCTAGCATGGGGTCTTGGTTGACTTACGGGTTGGGGAGCGAATCAGAAAACTTGCCGGCGTATATCGTTTTCAATAGCGGGCAAAAAGGGCCCAGTGGTGGCAGTTCCAATTGGAATTCAGGGTTCCTGCCAACTGAGCATAGTGGCGTTGAATTTCGCAGCAGCGGAGACCCGGTCTTGTACTTGTCCAATCCCAACGGCGTGGATGCGACCATGCAGCGTCAAAGCCTGGATGCCATCAATCAATTGAACCGCAGTCGATTGGACGTTGTGGGTGATCCTGAGATTGCCACTCGGATCAATTCATACGAGATGGCGTTTGGTATGCAAACCAGTGCTCCCGAAGCGATGTCGTTGGCAGACGAGCCGGAGCATATGTTGGATCTTTATGGGGCGAAGCCAGGCCAATCTTCGTTCGCCAACAATTGCCTGTTGGCACGACGTTTGGTTCAACGCGGCGTCAGATTTGTTCAGCTATTTCACGAATCTTGGGATCAGCACGGTGGCTTGAAGGGCGGTTTAACGAAGAATTGTGGGGACACGGATCAGGCGTGTGCCGCATTGGTGCAAGATTTGAAACAGCAGGGCATGTTGGATGATACTCTGGTGATTTGGGGAGGTGAATTTGGGCGTACGCCGATGGTGCAGGGCGGAAGCGATGGTCGTGACCACCATCCAAATTCGTTTACGATGTGGTTGGCCGGTGGCGGCATCAAACCGGGCATTACATATGGCAGCACCGACGAATTAGGGTTTAATGTCGCCCAAGACGAGGTTCATGTTCATGATTTGCACGCGACGATTCTTCGCTTGCTGGGATTCGATCACAAGCAATTGACTTATCGTTTTCAAGGTCGAGATTATCGATTGACCGACGTACATGGAAACGTCCGCGAAGCACTGATGGCTTGATAAGAAGATCCGGCCGCGGTTGACTTGCAGGGTCTGCCAGCGGCCGACCCTGGGTACGGTGCGAATCGTGCATCTTGAGGATTATCGTTTACAATCAGTTCGCCCATTAGAAGGTCGTGCTGTAAACAAAGAGGTGGCAGCGGTCTGAGCCAGTTTCATCGCACTATCGTTATCATTGTTTGTCAGAAAACGCCAGCGAGCGGATTTTGTTTTCGCCTTCGACGATTTGAATGAATGGATTAGGTTGGATGTCTTCAAAGACTTCCGTCTTGCCAGTTACAGGGTAAGCGTTTCTGAGTACCGTTATTGACGGGTGGTTTAGGTTGGTGGATTTCCTTTTGGTTTCCAGGAGATCTTATGTTACCAATGTCCAAGACCCAGCGAATTCAACTTTGGCTTGACCGACTCAGGCGGCAGGCCGCTTCCCAACTTACCGTGGCCGATTTTTGTCGGCTCGATCAAATTTCAGTGGCCTCTTTCTATAAGTGGAAACTCCGACTGTCACCAAGTGTTGATTCCGCTCCGCGTGTTGACTCGGTGCCAAAACGTCGCAAAGGCAAACTGGCCGCTTCGCACAGGTCACCGAACTGGTTGTCCAATCGGCAACCACTCCTCACGCAACCACTCCTCACGCAACCACTCCTCACGCAACCACTCCTCACGCAACGCTGCCGGGCGGTGAGCGTAGTGCCGGATTGATGAACTTGGTCAGCAGTGCTCACCGGAACGATCTGGACGTGTGGGCTTACGTGAACGATGTGCTCGCGTGGCTCTTGGCTGGCGAGACGGATTACCAACCACTGCTGCCCTGGAATTGGGCGGCGGATCATCCCGAGTCGATCCGCATGTATCGCCAAGCGGAGCGTAGAGAGCGGGACGTTCGCAAGCAAACGCAGCGTGCCAAACGCCGCGACAAGAAAAAGCGGCAAGGCAAACTAAAACGCAATTAGCCCGCGCCAGCAAACCCAAACAGTCAACGGTGCTCAGAGACGCTTACGTTACAGGCCAGAAAATTTCTAACCGCCGGACGGTTTCTACTGGGCCTAGTCCGATCTCTTGCCGCAACGGATTGGCGCCGAAACTTCCACCGGAATCACTTTTTCAGGTCGTAGCAGTGAAGTTGTTGCTGGTCGCGCAAGAACAGTTTCCCGCCGTAGATGACGGGATGAGGCCAGCTCTGTCCGTTTCGGCTGGCGATTTTGAAAGAGCCCTTGAGCCGATACTCTTGCGGATTGGCTTCAATCAAAGCCATCGTGGCGTCTTCATATCGAAAATATAGATGTCCGTCGGCCGCGACGATCGCAGCCGATCCCGTCCCCGCACCGCGCTGCTTGGGCCAAAGTACTCGCCCCGTTTTCATCTCGACGCAACAGGGAAAGCCTTGGTTGTGCCCCTCTCCCATGTAGACATATTGCCCGATCTTGACCATCCCTCCATGATGATTCTGCAATTCTTTGGCGGACAGATAGTACATCTCTTGAACGCTCATCTGCCCTCGCCGTCCAGTGATTCTCAACAGCGCTGTTCCACCGTCGTCATATCCCGATGAACAAAAAACGAAGTCGCCATCGACAATCGGCGTCGGCACGTTGGCCGTTCCGTTGGCAATTTTCTCGTATTGCCACAGCGGGGTTCCTGTTTTGGCTTCGACTGAAATCAGGCCACGTCCAACGAGCGTGATATATTGCTTGACGCCGCCTCCGTTGCTGATCACGGGCGAGGAATAACCCGCCCCATCGGTCCCGCGACTTCCTCCCGGCAGCATCGGAGTCGCCCAAATGACTTTCCCAGTCTTCTTGTTCAACGCCACCATCATCGCCTCGGGTCCGCCGGGGGTGCAAATGACTTGCTCGCCATCTACCAATGGCGATTCGCTATAGCCCCATTGCGACATCATCTTACCGCCAAAGTCGGCAGTAAAACTCTTGCTCCAGACTTTTTCGCCATCGCTGGCGTTGGCGCAGATCAAATCACCATTGCGGCCCACCGCGAACACAAGGTCACCATCGACCGTTGGTGTCGAGTTACTTTCGCCACCAGCACCCACGCGCGTTTTCCAGATCTCGCGGCCATCGGATAGTTGGAGTGCGAACAGGAATTCGCTGCCGTCGAGATTACCCATCGTGTAGATCCTGCCGTCGGCAATCGCAAGACTACTCATCGCGCTACCCAAGCCGTCCACCGACCAGAGCAAGTCGGGAGGATGGTTGCGCCAGTCGTTGTTTAAGTCGCTTTCGTCGGCGATCCCATCCTGATTCGGGCCTCGCCAATTCCACACACGCGTCGCGGCCGCGGCGGGATCGTCTTGGGTTTCTGACGCAGCTGGCTCAGCCTTATCCGAATCGACCATAGGCAGCTTCCCCTTTTTTTCCGCATCCAGTGATTCTTTCACGCGGCGCCGAACTGCTTTGCGTTGGGCTTCGGCAAACAACTGGCTTTCGCGGTTGAGTCGGTCGTACGGGACGGTAACCGATTCGCCGTCTTCTTTGACCAACAGCACATCGGCGTTGAATTTGTCGTCGGCACTGAGGGTCATTTTGGCAGCAATCGAGAACTTTCCCGTACTGCTAAACCATGTTCGCAACTCGGACTCGTCAGATTCCTGACAGATGCCAGCAGACAAAAATCCGATAACGGCGATAGTCGCAAGTAAGAAATTCATGTGCCGATTCCCTTTCGGAGAATTCTGAGGTAACGCTTAGCTGACAGCACAACTGACGTGGCAAGGTTGCGACGAATCGGAACGATTTGTTCGGCGTGCACCATCTAGGGTAGAAATCTGGACATCGAGTGTACTGGATTTTTGGCCGGGGAGCTTCCAGCCGTTGTTCGCGTGCGGCGAGCTGCGCAAGAGTAAAACTCGCTTGCCCGAGAAATTTTTCCTATACATTAGCGACGTTCCCGGGTGAAACCGAAGCATTTTAGCATTTTTCAAAAGCTATGCAATTGCGATCGGTATGAGCTGGCTGGCCTTCTGAAACGGGGCTGTCACGTTTCTTTCCCTCCGGGCAAGTTGAGACGAAGTTCTGTAAAAAAAAATTGGATTATCTTTGGCAAACTATATTTTGGACGGAATCAGTGTTGTAGAATCCGGGTTTTCGCGACCGGTAGCTGTCGAGAATCATCACAACGATTCAGGTTCCGTTGCCGAAAAAAAAGGTCATTCCTTGTTTCTTGAGCCTGGAGATTAAACATGCGATGTCACATCAAGCCCTTTCAACGGGTCAGTTTCCTTTCTTTCGCGCTGCTGTTTCTAACGTTGGTAACGTTGGTTCAGCCCGCCGTTTCGCTGGCTTTTCAGTTACCCAAACGCCAGCAGGATCGATCTCAATCCAAAGAACGCCCGAAATTGAATGGTCAGGAGTCTGCTAAAGGAAAGGCGACCCAAGAACAGCAATCAGGAAAGAATGGCCCACCGAACAAGAAAGAATTTGATCCTCAGAAGCTGATCAATAATCGTAATACGATCTTTCAAATGGTGCAAAGCGGTGTGCCGACCAATTCCAGAGTCAATGGTCTGGTTCGATTGTTGCCAGAAGACCAACGTATGAAGTTTCGGATAGCCGCGAAAGGCAAAGGTGACGGTACGTGCGTGATCACGTCCGAGGTTATTTCAATGCCTCCGCCGAAAATCACAGAAGGCACGCCAAGCGAAAATGGCGACTTCATCTGCACCCCAATTACAGTGGAAGAAACGGTTTCCAATAAAGAAATTTACATCCTGGGGAATCTGAACAAGCTCTATCCCGGAATGGTTTTGGACGCCAACCAGTTAACTCAAGGTCAATACGTTGACATTCAGGACAAACGCAATCCGTTTTCGCTGGTTTATGCCAACGGTCCAACGCTGAACGGAAAGTCCTTTGTCAAAGTAGACCGACCTGCGTTCGATACCGTCAACGCTGCCCATAACCGGTTGTTGAAACAAGGGATCACGGGCAAAACACCTGCAAATATGACTTACGATGTTGAAAGGGTTTACTCGCTAGAACATTTGAATTTGAAGATCGGAGCGAATGTCAATTACGCCGCTGCCAGTGTCTCGAGCCAATTCAATATTGATTGGGCGCAGGAAAAATCACGATTGTTGATAACGTTTAAACAGATTTTCTACGAACTCCACGCCGAACGAATGGTGGCTGATAAAGTGTTCGCCGAGCGCACCGCCCAGCCCGAAGATGCGTACGTTTCCAGAGTTGCATACGGCCGATTATTAATGTTCCTGGTCGAATCCGATACCACCAGCAACGAATTGGAACTGGCTGTCGATGCCGCCGTCAAAGCGGGCATTGGCAGCGCTGAAGTCACCGTCGACGCCACTTATGAAAAGATCGTCGAGAGTTCAGAGGTTCAAGTGTACGTTCAAGGTGGGTCCGCCGAAGCGGCAGTGGCTTCAATTATCAGCGGAGCAGCAGGAATCAAGGAGTACATCAACGATGGTGTAAACTTTGATCCCAATCAAAACCCAGGTAGTCCGATGATCTTTGAAATCACTTACTTGCAAAGCGGTCTGACTGCAAATGTGATCGCCAGTACCAGCTACGAATACTCGGTTTGTTATTTGAACACCGGCCGATTCAATCTAACGTTGAAGAACATTGAATGCACAGAAACTCCGTTTGGGAACAAGCACGCCAAACTGTACGGGACGATCACGGTCGGAGCCTATCTGTGGGATCCAGCCTGGGAGACGTTGGTGCTGATGGAAGGTACGCCTTCGGAAAAAACGATCGTCATCGACGTGCGAAATTTGGGTGCGGAAAAACTTTGGTCACACAGCAAGGAAAATCCGGTCTATCTTGAAAAGGGGGAACGGGCTTGGATCAATGAAACGTTTCGTGCGACCTATAAAGATCTTAAGGATATTGATTTGGACAAGTCCTACCTTCAAATCACCTTCGACCTTTACGAAAAGGATACGGCTCAGAACGACAAAATGGACATCCCAGCCAAGAAAATCTACCTTAGCGATCTGGGAGTTCCGATGGATGCGGGTTCCGATCTGGAAAATGCCGTTGATAAGTCCTACAAGTTCAACGACAAGAATAACTTTGATTTCAAGCTGACTTACACAGCGGGGCCAGGCTAAGAGTCCGATTGCAAAAGTCAAAGAACCAGTTTTGTGAAATCCCGTGTGTGTTGCAAACTTCTCAACACCGCCGTGGCAGACTGGTGCTTTGTTCCGATTCGATTTTAGGAGGAGCCGTTTTGGCGTTAGGCGCGGTTTCTTCGAAACAACCGGGGCGAGTGCTGAAATGGTCGATTTGGCCAGCCGTGATGCCGGAACGGCATTGTCGGCTGGTGCGAATCCCTTGACGATCGGTCCCCGAACGAACCGTGGACTTGGCCGTGATTCCAAGCAATGAGTTTTCGATTTGGCTCGTAACCAAACGTCATTACTTCGTGAAACTATCCGACAAGGGCGAATTGCAAACCGACGGTGTTGCACCGGGACAATACGACTTGGTGACCCAGTGGTACGAACAACCGGTTGGTTGCCTAGTAGTTGCCTGGTAGTTGCCTGGTAGTTGCCTGGTGGAAACCATCGGGTACTGACTTGTGCCAATCACGATGGAAGGTGATCCAGACGCTACGAGTGTCAAAGATTTCGGCGAGCTTGTTGTCAAGTGTCGCATCGGCCCGTGTGTCGAGTCACAAAACGTTAGTGGCCACAGGTTGGGGCGGCATCCCCCAGCGCTGCTCGTCGACTAGGGGACATCGGACGAATATCGCAACCCCCGGCGACATCGTTGACATCGTTGACTTTCAACTGCCCGAAGGCGAACTCCATCGGAATGTGCGGTTGCGGAGCGTCGCCGCAGGGGAACACCCAATGCTTCTCAGAGACCTCGACATGACAGCAATGGACACCGCCACCCTCTTGTCCCTGCGGAACTTCTTCCCACCCGAGTTGAGTCGCAATTTGCGGAACTTTGTCAAAGGTGGATTTGGTTCGAGGTGACTCATCACGCAGATCGATTCCAAAGTGATCGACAAACGGGCGTTTACGACGATTCTCGCACGTCTCAGCCAACTCATCTTCAGCGACAACGATTGAAGAGAAAATTAGGTTGACACCGCCCGGAAAGAGGTACTTCACGAAACCTTGCTTCGCGTGGTCCAGCTTGCAGTCCGCAGCTTCCAATTGTTGCCTGGGAAGTTTGGCGGTATCGTCCACCTTCACATGAATGTGCAGCGATTCGCAACATGATATTGCATCCGCGAACGCAAAACCATCTGCGAACAAGTCGAAGCAACGCTTCTGCTCGCAAGCATTGATCAGTTCCAACTGCAGTAACAGATCCGTTGCCGCCTGAGTCACAGAAATCTGAGGGAAAGAAAAGGTTTCAGACATCATCGCACCTGAGGAACATAGGTAGGGGAAGGGCCTTTTGTAAAATACATTCTTACGTTCGTATGAATGTCCGTCAATCCCAGGCGAGGCTTCGTGCTCGGTGGAAGGACTAATTCGATGCAGGACGGCTGTCTAAATTACAAAAAAAACAGACCCCGCGTTCTCGGCTTTTCTACAAATGTTGTCAATATTACGGCGAAGCGAATCGTAGACTAGCTTCCCATCATGTGCAGTCGCAAGCCAATCGGCGTCAAAGAGAATTCGCAATTGATGGGACATCGCCCCAACTTGTTGCTAAAAAAGAGTCAAGAGTTCGGAAATGTTTAGCGTTCCAGATGGCACTGCACGCACGATCTATAATCACAGCGGCTAAGTTTGACTTTTCAATCCTAGGGGGCCTGGGTGAGGCCAAGATCTCGCAGTTTGCATATCGGAGCGAGTCATTTCCGAATAGCCTTTCCGCCAAGCGTGTGTCCGAAAATCCACTCGCTCCCCAAATGAGGTTGTGTGCTGACGTGCATGCCACTGAAGGTGATCGACTTTGTTACTAAGCGATAATCGTGTTTGAAGGTGGGAACTACGCTTGGGCATCAGGGCGTAAAAGTCAACCGCGATCGTGTCCCGCGGGCACAAGCCGGGGGCCATCCAAGGGTTGATTGCCTACAGATGTTTGGCGAATTGCATGACATCGGGTATGTCGACCACAAGGTCACGTTCCTCATCCGAAAGTGGCTCGTTGTTCGCGATTTGATGTTCTAAGACTTGGATGTCGGCATCCGATGCGTCGTTGCCTTGATTCGCTCGGTCGGCAACACGTTTCCGCAACGTTTGCACATCACTTTGGCAGTCAAGGATGGCAAAACAGACGCCTTCTTTTTCGGCAAGGTCGCGAAATCGCTGTCGGTCCGCTTGTTTTAGAAACGTCGCGTCAACGATCACGCTGTACCCGGCTGCCAACACGCCGCGGGCTAGTTCGTGAAGCCGAAGATAGGTTCGTTTGTTGGAATCATCGCTGTAAAGCTTGCTGGTTAATTCCGCTGCCGGTCGCATGTGCGGCAACAAACCGAACATCCGTTTGCGTTCAATGTCGCTGCGCAGTCGGATAGCATCACGGCGTTGAATGACGTTTTGGCTGAGAGTCGTTTTGCCGCTGCCACTCAAACCGTGCGTGATCCAAAGCTGCGGAACGTCACCAAGTGTGAACTGATGGGCTAACGCGACGTGCTTGTTCGTGTCGACCTGGTCGTCTCGCATCGACGCCGCTAATGCTCGGACCAGGGACCGATAAACCAAAAACAATCGCAGCAGATGAAGCGAGTCATAGTCGCCGGTTCGTTCGAGGTAAGCGTTCGTGAAACGGCGAGACAGATCCAGACGGTTATGTGCGGCAAAGTCCATCGCAAGAAACGCAGCGTCGCTTAGCGTGTCGATCCAACGCAGGTGTTCGTTGAATTCGATGCCGTCAAAGGGTACCAGCTGATTTTCCCAATGCACTACATTGGCCAAGTGTAGATCGCCGTGGCATTCACGAACGAACCCGGCCGCAACGCGATCGTCGATGCTGGTGAACGATCGTCCGAAGAAATCATCCAACCAGTCACCCAAAACGTCCAGCTTCGTAGACGCTTTGTGATTCGCAGTCGATGCGAGCGTCCGGATAATCTGGCCTGCATTTTCTCGCAAGAACTCTGGCCATCCCGCAGCAACACCATTTTTTCCAACACTGGCTTTTTGATGAAAGCCGGCGACCGTCGCGGCAAGCTGATCCACCTCGGAGGTCGTCAACTTTCCCGATCCGATTCGTTGGCTTAACAACGCGTCATCAGGAAATCGCCGCATCTTCACGGCATACTCAATCGTTTCACCGCTGCCTTGGATTTCGATCCCGTCGTCGGAGCGCGTCACCGGTACAACGCCAAGATACAGGTCTTGGACAAAGCGGCGATCTAAGCGGATTTCTTCGTCACAGAAATGTTTCCGAAGTCGGAGTGTGCTGTAGTCTAGGAAGTCGGTCTTGATCGCCTGCTTGATCTTGTAAGCAAAATCGCCAGCCAAGAAGATGATAGAAATATGGGTTTGGTGAACTTCAACGGGTGCCTTTACCGCGTGCGGATAGGCATCGGGGCGTCGCAAGTCGGCGATCAATCTCTGGTTGGTCAACATCAGTGGTTCTCAATGAGGCTTGCGTCGCCGCCGCCGATCTCCGTTGAAACTTGAGGTGTTGGGTGGGTGTGGTGATCGAGATCGTGGTAGATCTCTAGCTGGATTTTCAGCATCGAAGCGGGATCTTGTAGTCGATCTTGCGAACGATCTTTTTGACAAAAATCTTAGGCAAAAACGACTACAGTCAAACGCACGGTCGAATCGGAACCAATCATCAACGCATCAAAATCCATATCGACGGTAACCGCGGTTCCCAAACTGGCTAGTTCCAAAGTTGATACTGAAACTGCCACGCGACGGATAGTTGTAGTTGCCATAGCGGCGGTTATACCGGTTGCTCAGCGGATAGTTGGTGTAACTTGAATAGACGTTCTGAGCCGGATAGCGATAGCCGCTATAATTGCCGTAGCCCAGCGGATAGCTGGTGAAAGGTGTGTACGTCCGAGTGCGGAAGGTGGGATTTGAGTAAACGGTTGCGCGATTCGCGGGATAGCTGTAGTACGATGGGGTTGGGCGATAGTTTCGACGGGCTTGGGCTTGGGCTTGGGTGGCGTCCAGTATCGTAATGGATACCGCAACAATTAAGGCTACTTGTAAAAGTCTTGTACTCATTTTTATTTCTTTCTCAAAAGTGATGGACAATCGCGAAGGTCTGAATGACCCTGGCATCAACGCCTAGCCAACAGGCTTGGGGCTGACCAATTAATCTTATCCTTGCCCAGCAATGTTAGAATCGATGGAACGATGAGAACGACTTGGTGGATTTCACCACCACCAGAATCATAGGTTCGGGCGATGGGTATCTGTGGTTGGTTCTGCGGCAGTATTTCTGTTGCTAAATCGATGTTCAAGGGCCCGATGTCCAAGGGCACGATGTCACAGGATAATAATCAAGGTGCCGGGCGGTTGGTCACGTCACGATGTAAGCCCACATAGAAGCGACCCGCAGGAAGACGATTTCAATCGTGGGCGTGGAAAAATTGGTGTTTATTGGTCTGACAGTCCCTGGACACTTATCGAGAACTGGCGGTCCTTACTCTGTTCCATATCCAACAGGTTGGAACAGAGTTCCTGAACCCGTGGAATCGCTGTCTGGTTGGCTAATTGACGATAGAACGTGATCAAAGTTCTGTCGAATGACAAGACGCTGGCGAGGATTTGATCCGCGGTCATGTCATCTTGGAGCGGCATGTCACGCAATGCGTCGTCTACTGCCGCTTCAGGGATGAAGTTCAGCCACGTGTTAAGTATTCCTTTTTCGTGGTCACCTTCGTATCGGGACAGGGCCTCTTCAAAATTGTGTTCATGGCGGGCCATGTACTTCAACAGCAGCGTCAGTCGCTCGTCGGATTCGTGCTGACTGAACTCAGCAAGTCTGCGGCTGAGCCTATCGTGATAGGCCCGGATGTGATCAAGAATGTTCTTGATCTGTAACGGCGGCATCTTAGTTGTTCCTCGGAGTGTACGTTGACGGAGCTGAAAATCGAGACCGTAGCCGCTGGCAGGTTGCTGGCAGATTTGAGGTAAAACAGCGACACGAAAAGACCGTTTAATGCTAAGCTTTGTTGAATAACCACTTTAGTTTGCGGCTGTGGCAACCGATTGGGTTGGGAAGATTAACAACGCCGCTGCAAGTCCAACGACCGCAATACTGAACGCTTGGAGAAATGGGCTTTTCAGGTACTGGCGCTCTCTTGTGGATGTTTTTTCAATCCACTCGCATGGATAGAACGCTGCGACTCCGACGACGCTCAGCAGCAGGACAAACCTCATCTTTGGAAAACCGAAGGCAAACGAAGGTTCTGCCTGCAATCCCCAGTGGTAAAGCGGTTTGATCCAGGCAAACATTTCGTTGAAAGCGACGACTCCCAGGATGATGCCGCCTAGGAAAACCAACGCATCTAGTTTGCTGCTGGCCAGTCCCACCGCTCCGGTGCTCGGGCACCAACCACTCATCACAAAACCGACTCCGATCAACAGGGCCGCGAACCACGCCAGCGGACTTCCCAGTAGATTCGCTCCATAAAATGGTTCAATCATTCCACTGGTTCCGAAACAGAAATGCCGAGGCGTAACCAGCGACAAATAGACAGGTGAGGAAAACAAGGCTGCCCGATAGCAATAAGGCACCACTGCCGAGTGCTTGCCCCGATGTGCAACCACGCGCGATGCGACTGGCGTAGCCCACGATAACGCCGCCGACCAAGGCAAAGATCAGCGGCTTGCCGACGCTAACGCCGCGGCCTGGTTCAACCTGCAGTTGAGCTCTTCTGGCCAGCATGGCCGAAAACAATCCACCCAAGAACGTGCCAACAAACATAAACACCAGGTAGTAAAGAAGCGGTTGGTCTCCCCACGGCCCAAAGTATTCGGACGCCGCAACGCGAGCGGGTGCGATCCATAATTCAAGTTGAGCAGTCAGAGGCGAAGGAGCAGAAGACGCACCCAGTCCGGTGCCAAGCACGGCGTACGATGTCAAAAGAACCAAAGCCAGCAGGACGCCGCTGAGATACGGATTCCAATAAGGTTGCGGTAGGCGACTGGAATCGTGCCGGTGCATTTCACGAGTTCCTGGGTAGCGGTCTTCGGTAATAATGACCCGCGTTCGTTCGATGGTTTGTTCGCTATTTTCCGTTCCATTGGTTTGGGTACTCATGGTTAGCAGCCTGCACTTTTTCGTTTCGGAGTTACTGTGGGTTCAGGCGAGACAGGGGTTGCAGTTGCTGGCGCGGATGGACGTAGACTCGCTGCGTTGGGACTCACCCAACGGGGACTCCCTTGATTGGGACTCGCCATCGCCTGAGCGGACAATCCGATGTTAGATTCATTCCAGTAGGCTTGAACCCCGCCGTACAGTGCTTTCACGTTTCGCTGCGTATTTTGCGATAGAATGCCTGCCACCATCATTGCAATCGAACCGTCGCGATCTACGATCACCAAGGGCCCAACTCCCGTTAAAAAGCTGGGATTGTCCAAGATGTCTGCAAGATCAACATTTCGCGAACCGGGAATGTTGTAGTCGGTGAAATGTTCGGCTGGTCGCACATCGATTAACTCAATCGCGGCGGGAATGTCCATGATCATTTGCTTGAGTTCGACTGCTGAGAGCCGATCCGCCAGATGGACGTCACGTTTGGAAACGGTGGCCGTGACTCCCTGCTGCTTGGCTTCCGCCTTTCATGTTGCTACCGTTGGCGAATCCTTCACGCTGGAGAACGCCGACCGCCATGCTGGAACGATAGACGCTATTGCAGACGGTCACGATCTTTTGCTGGCGATCAAGTAGGACGGACTTTTTGGCTAACTCGTTAAGCGGAAGATTCACCGTCGCGCCAACTCGCAGTGCCATCCACTGGGCAGGCAATCGCACATCGACGATCAAAGGCGATCCATTGGTTGGCATTGCCGCGTAGAATTCGCTCGGATTGGCCGTTTTATTCTGGGCCAAAGACAGTGAGGCTGTGTTCCAGGTGTCCAGTTTGATGCAATCGGGTTGGTCGCCGACGCGATGGCGTCGACGAACCGCTTCTCGCAGTTGGTCATCGTTGTCGCCACAAACGATCAGTTTTGCATCCCCGGGCACCATGCTGCCGATCCAGGTCTCGAAACGCTCGCGGATACCTATGTTAACCGAGTTGGGAATATGGCCTGCTGCGTAGGCATCGGCGTCTCGAATATCGGCGACGTAGTATTGTTTGATATCGGACAATGCGTCGACGGGTTCCACGAAAGGCAATTCCTTGGGGTGCCAATCAATCAGTGGCGGACCTGTGCGATTGAGCGCCGCGTTGTGACCAAAATACTGTGACGCTTGAGGTAACCCTTCCAGGATGTTGGCCATAAATTCACCGCGATCTTTGTAGTGAAGGGATGAGTTCGCCGTGCGTTGTGCTCCAATGGTTGACGTCGATTTGTCGCTTAAGTGTGCACCGCAAAGCGAACCGGCACCATGTGCAGGCAGAATCTGCACTTCGCCGCTTAGCTTCGCCAACTTGGCGTACCAATTATCGAACATCATCGAGGCGAGTGTCGAGGCAGCTATGTCACCACCGAAGAGGTTGGGACGTCCAGCGCTGCCGATGAACAGCGTATCGCCGCTCAACAGCACCAGTGGCTTGGCAGGTTCTTGCTTGTGGGAAACCGACGCGAGCGTTCCATCGGGAGTGTGCCCCGGTGCATCAAGAAACTTGATGATGGCTTGCCCGATCTCAACGGTGTCGCCGTCCTGGATCGACTGGTGTTTGTACTCAGCCCCTGATTGGGCACTGACGTAGATCGGCACGTCCAAGCGACTGGCCAGTTCCATGTGGCCGACAACAAAGTCGGTATGAGAGTGCGTTAGGTAGATGCCTTTGATGGTTATGCCTTGTTGTTTACCGCCGGCCAAATAGACATCAATATCTCGGCCCGGATCCACGACAAAGCATTCATTGTCGCTGATCAGAAGGTACGAGAAATGCGAAAGGACCGACAGTTCGTATTGAACGATCTTGAAGCCGGGAAACTTGTAGGTGTCGATCATCTGGTAGTTCGCCCCTTCAGTGTTGTGTTTGGCTGCTTCGGCGTCTTGCAATTCAATTTCGCTAGATGCTGCGGGCTTAATAAATTCGACAGTCTTGGCAAGCAACACCGTCGTTGCGATCGCGATCATCGCAATGATGATTCGGAACCGCATGAGTGATTTCCTATTCGCGTTTTGTCGTGAGTTTTGTCGTGAGTTTTGGTATGAGTTTTGGTATGAGTTTTGGTATGAGTTTTGGTATGAGTTTTCGTGTGATGCCAGCTGGTTGCCAGTTTTTCCCAACCTTGCCAGCCATTTCCGGTCAGGGGGTGAGCGTTGGCATGTCTGGTTTCCAACCTGCGGGTGTGACTTCGCCGGTGGCTTGCACATTTTGGAACGCCTGCAACTGGGAATCAGTTCGTCGACATTTCTGCCAACCGATGGCATCAAGATTTCAATCGCTTGAACCACATCATCCGGGTCGATAATAAAACGACTTCGATTGTCAACGCTGGCATCTTCGTCGTAGACTCCGTAAAGTCCGTAGACTTGGCTGATGCGGCCCGCTGGATCGGTCCACTTGGCAAACGGCAAGCCGCCTGGAATCATCTTGGACAATTCAGTCGCGTTCCAAATCTTGTGGCGGAAGCGACTGTCCTTACTGAACGAGATGATCCGAACACCCAGTTGTTCGATCTCTTGGTAGCGAGCAGACACGGCCGCCAGTTCGGTCGGGCAAACGAACGTGAAGTCGTCTGGGTAAAAACACATCGCGACCCACTTGCCCTGGTAGTCCGACAATTTGATTGGCCGGAATCCTCCGTCAACGAAGGCGTTGGCTTCGAAGTCGGGTGCTGGTTTGCCAACACGCGCCGTGGGAGCGGTCGCAGTGCGTGCTGCAGTGCGGTCGCAGTGCGTGCTGCAGTGCGTGCGGTTGTGGTGGTTTCTGTTTGTCCGGTCGCGATGGGGCCGCCAGCGGGGGCGATGCACAAGTCCACCGATTTGGATTTCGAGTCAGCCGCAGTCTTCGCTGCTGTCGACTGGGCGGTGACGATCGTTGCTGAAAGAGTACTGCATAGCAGGGCCAGGGCCGCACATGAGGTTAGCCTCTTCATAGTGGATTCCTTTTAAAATCACGCATCCTTTTCGTTCCAGGCAAGATTCATTTGATCCTCGACGTATGCAAAGCATTTGCACTTTGAATACGCAGTCATGGTAATCCCATGGACGCAATCCCAAATCGTTCCTTCCACCCATCCGCTGTGGCGGAAGTCGCTACAGCCTTGACCACTATCCAGAACTTGACTTGTTGCAGAGCAATGCGACTTCCACCAGATCATCGTTGCCACAGGATTCGAGTGCATTCAAGTGGAACCGATACTCCGGTGTGCTGTGGGATCGCACGCGCTGTAAAGTCACTCGGTGGTCGTGCAGCCCAGATGGTTGCTTGATACGTATACCAGTCGGACGCCTCAGTCTTCGGTCCGACATATTTCATCATTTCACGCACGGGATCGCCGCCATCGATGCCGTTTGCAAACAATTCGATGCGCACCGCGTCAGCATCTAAATTATTCAGAAAGAAGTCAACTTCGAACACGTGGTGTTCGGGGTTGCTTTGGACTCGAACTTCACCGAAGCGCAACGAGTCCCATTCTCGATCGACCGCTTGTTGCCAATCGATGATTTGTTTGCCCAGCGTGCCGTTGTTTGCTGAACGCGTTTGGTAAGCTGCGGCAGCGGGTAGGTAATGTTGTTCGGTATATTCGCGAACCGTGCGATTGGCAGAGAAGCGTGGCGTTAACTGCGCCATACTTTCTCGCATGCGTTTGACCCAGGCGGTGGGAATGCCGCTGGCGTCTCGATTGTAAAACTCTGGAACAACTTCCTGTTCCAGCAGATCGTAGAGCGTATTGGCTTCGGCCGCATCCCAAGCAGGATCATCGCCATGTTCGCGTCCGTCCCCCAGCGCCCAACCCACTTCGGGCGTGTAGGCTTCTGCCCACCAGCCATCCAGTTCCGATAGATTGATGCCTCCATTGACCAGCACCTTCATCCCGCTGGTGCCGCTGGCTTCCCACGGCCGGCGCGGTGTGTTCATCCACACGTCCACACCTTCCACTAGATGTTCGGTCAACAGCATGTCGTAATCGCTCAAGAAGATCACGTGCGGGCGAATTTCAGGCTGGCGGATGAATGCAATCCACTCGCGAATCAGTGCCTGGCCCGCTTGGTCTGCCGGGTGTGCCTTGCCGGCAATAATCAGCTGCACCGGCCGATCGACATTAGATAACAGCCTGAGCAATCGTTCGCGATCATGCAGCAGCAGGTTCGGTCGTTTGTAAGTTGCGAACCGACGCGCGAAGCCCAGCGTTAACGTGTGAGGATCAAACAGTTGTGCCGCCGCGTCAACGTCTTCAGCGGACGCACCCGAAGCTGCCAGTTGCCGCGTCAAACGCTGGCGCGCGTAGTCCACCAGCGACTGGCTGGCGGCGGTGCGTAATTGCCACAAACTCGCATCGGACACGTCGCGAATATCCCTCTCCAGGTTTTCCATCGTTCCCAGCCAGCGATCCTTGCCGCAGGCCTGCGTCCACAGTTTGTCGGCCGCCGCCGAATCCCAGCTGGGCATGTGGACTCCGTTGGTTACGTGGCCAACCGGCACATCGTCCTCGGGCCAATGAGGAAAAAGCGGCTCAAATAAATTCCGACTGACTTTCCCGTGTAAGCGACTCACGCCGTTGACCGCGCCGCTGCCGCGAATGGCTAGGTATGCCATGTTGAAACTCTCCGACGAGTCGTTGCGATTCTGTCGTCCTAGTGCGAGGAAATCGTGGAGTGATATTCCCAACTGTTTCTGAACGTAACGGCCAAGGTAATGCTTGATGAGATCCGGAGCGAAGCGATCAAAGCCAGCTGCCACGGCGGTGTGCGTCGTGAACAAGTTCCCGGCGCGTGTGATCGCCATCGCGACATCGAAGGACTGACCGGTCTGTTGCATCAAGTCGCGAGCACGCTCGACCGTCGCGAATGCCGCGTGCCCTTCATTCAGATGGCAGACATCGGGCTTGAGGCCCATCGCCATGAGCAATCGCCAGCCGCCGATGCCCAACAGTAGCTCTTGCTTGAGCCGCAGTTCTGGCCCGCCACCGTAAAGCTCGCTGGTGATCCCTCGGTGCGCTGGGATGTTCGCCGCATCGTTGCTGTCCAGCAGGTACAACTTCGTGCGACCGACCTGAGCTTGCCAAGCACGCAACCAAACGGAGTAACCCGGCAACTCGATCTCCAGCCGCAACCACTCGCCGTTATCCTGCCTCAGTGGCGTGATCGGTAGCTGCCCAGGATCGTTGTACGGATACAAAGCTTGTTGCGCGCCGTCCTTGTCGATCACTTGTCGAAAGTAGCCTTGCTGGTACAACAGGCCAACGCCAACCACTGGAATCCCCAAATCGCTGTAGGACTTCAGTTGATCGCCGGCGACATTGCCCAACCCGCCCGAGTAAATCGGCAACGCTTCGCTTAACATGAATTCCATGCTGAAATAGGCAACACAGCTTAGCGGAGAGTCTGGGTGCGTTTGCTGAAACCACGCAGGTGCCTGTGCTGCTTCGCGTCTGGTTTCCACAAGTTCATCAACTTGTTTACGAAACACAGGATCTGACAAAACCTGTTCGATCCTGTCGCGAGACACCGTCTGCAGTACGGCCCAAGGGTTATGCGTGATTTCCCACATTTTGGCATCAAGATGCCGCCACACTTGGTCGGTCGCATGGTTCCACGAGCATCGCAAATTTAGAGCTAGCTCGGCTAAAGAATCGAAACCTTCGATTTCGGTAGGAAGTAAATTGTAGATCGGGTGAACAGCGCGAGTTTGATCGTTCACAGGCATCGCATCCATTGGTTAGGCCTCGCTAAAAAATTGCTATTGAGTCCAACGACTTGGTAGGCTCCGAGTTTCTGCCGGAGGAAGGTTTTTCTATGCGAACTATGCTGACGCGTTGATACAAGTGCGACATTGTAGATTTTAGGAAAAGCCCATGGGGTAATCTTCTAGGGCTGGAATCACGCGGAGTGTTGGGCAGCAAGTGCTTGGGTTGGTTCGGCTTTTGGGACAGGCGTAAACAGATAAAGCAGTGATCCGCAAATCACCCAAGAGAATCTAATGTGAAGGATGTCCGAAGCTGTCGCCTTTTAGTTGAACCGGCGTCGGCGTAGGATCATGGTAGTTTGTCGAAGAGGTTAGAGGGTCGACGATTTCGGATCGCATCGTGTAACTTGGATGCTCGTCCGCCGTAGGCCGCGATTGTAGAAATGACTTGAGCGTACCGTGGTGATTGGTTTCTAGAAATCGGGTAAGTCCCGCGATCATCTCTCTGATGACAGATGGGCCTTGGCGATAAATTTCGGAAACAGCCATCGCCACATCTGCTCCGGCAAACATAGTTTTGATGACATCGTCGCCCGTGCGCACGCCTCCGCTTGCGGCCAAAGGAATGTGTAGGCCGCTGGTATGTGTTTCGACAAGTCCTTCCAACGTTCTGCCCAGAGTGCCAATGGGGGTCAGTTCCCAGCCAATTGTCCAGTGCATTCTGTAATTGTCGACATCCCAATGCGGGTGATGTGCAAACAGTACCAAGCTGTTGACTCCCACGTTTTGTAAACGCAATGCGGTAGAGGCCGGGTTGGTGAATCGAGGGTTCATTTTGAAGGCAATAGGTATCGTCACTCTTGACCGAATCTGCGAAACCCATTCCAGCAGGCGAAGTTCAACGTTCTCGCCTGTTTCGCTGGGGTCGCATCTTCCACTTTGCCAGTTCAGCTCCAACGCATCCGCTCCACTATCCTGTATTTCGACAGCATAGTCCAACCAAGAGCCCGTGATCGCGGCATTTAGACTTGCGACGATCGGTACAGAGTATTCCGCCTTCATCCTTTGGATGGTCTTTAAATATTCCTGGGGACCGCCGTTATAACGATCTTGTTGGGGAGCATAGCCAGATTGCTTAATTGCGGTTTCGGGATTTGATCGAACCAGCGAGCGATAGATTAACTGCTCTTGCAAAATCGATGGAAGGACAATCGCACCGACCCCTGCTTCCACCATTTGTCGGGTAGCTTCGAAATCGAGATTAAGTGGAGACGCCCCTGCAATTAGGGGCGAAGTCAATTCGAATCCCAAATAGGAGGTCGTTAAGTCAACGGCGCCACCCTGCTTTCTTTTGCCAACGCCAGCATGAATTGCGTTTGGGTCCATGATCTTTGTCTCCTGAATGCTTTCCTGCGCTGGGCTAGAATGTCGATCCGAACCACGAAACGCGGCCATACGTTTTTAATAAGTGACAGACCGTAGTCTTCTATTGGAATCACCGGTTTCCCCTGTAGTGTCGTGAGTTCCACTACGCCTTTCCCATGACACCTCAGGTCGCTCAAGACGATTCCTGGTTCCAGTAGTCCACGAGTCGGGAAGGGATTTCGGGAGCAAATGCCCGCAGTATTGGCACTGGTGTATTCTGATGGTTCTGTCCAACCAGCCAGACCATGTTTGCCACCAATCCACGCTAATAATTTTGCAACTAGCACGGCCTAATCCAATCGAGTACCCAGCCATTTTTTAGTGGCGGATTCTTCCATATCGATGAATGCTAAGACCTCAAAGTGAGCCAACATAAATCGTAATGGGTTGCAGAGGTTGGTCCAGGAATTGCGGTTCCCCAGCACAGGCAGATTGGCGAAGCACCAGCAGGTTCTAATGCCAAAAAGATTGAGCGTTTGAAGTGCAAAGCAACCGTCGAGCAAGCTATGGATCAACTTTTGTTGAATTGAATCGCCTCTGCTTACCGTGTTACTCCAACCAAGGGCGGCCCGTCCAAAAAATCTTCAAAAAGAATGATTGACACCTCGATAGATTCCATATACTGATTATTGAAGTACCAAGGAAAGTGTGCCTGCAAGAAAGATCAAGGACTTGGCTGAGAATGCCTGGTGCTTAATCGTTCTGACCGACACGGTTCTGGCCAAGAACGTGCTGGCCCAAGCGGTACGTTTGCGAATCGTGCAACGATTGCCGCAAGACACCGTACCGCAAGACACCGTACCGCAAGACACCGTACCGCAAGACACCGTACCGCAAGACACCGTACCGCAAGACACCGTACCGCATGGCGATGTAACTAGCTTTTGACGTTTAGCGGTCTATGGATAACTTGCGTAAGCGTGTTGGAATGCAATCGCTTGACTTAAAGCAATTGACGGATAAGGTGCCCAGTGGTGACTGGTGACGCTTGTTCACTGTTGGCAAAGTTTGACTTGAGTGGCCAATGGGTTGAGGCGTTTAGATTTGAGCGACCTAAGAAGTGTTGTGAGTAGGTTCATTTTGAAAAAGTTCGGTCTGCCGGCTTCGCATGGGCACCGCATCACCGCATCACCGCATCACCACATCACCGCATCACCACATCACCACATCACCACATCACCACATCACCACATCACCACATCACCACAGAACGCGGGACCGAGATTGATTCAAGTTGCAACAACTGATTGAGATTTTTGGCACTAAAACAAAGCGAGTAAAATTCATGAGTAAAACTAAAACCAAACAGAATTTGCAAACCGCCCTTTCGATGGAACTGACGGCTATGCATCAGTATCAATTGCATGCATGCGTCCTCGATGGTTGGGGAATGGACTTGCTGGCGGCCAAGATGCGCGAAGAGATGCTGGAGGAAATGGGACACTCGGAAGCCTTCTTAGTTCGATTGTTGTTTCTTAAGGGAGAGCCTCGAGTCGAACATGCCAAGCTGCCAAAACGCGCGGCGACACTTCAAGAGATGTTTACGATTGATCTCGCTGGCGAGCAGGAAGCGATCGCGTTCTACACCATCGCTTCGATCCAAGCGATGGAGGAAAGTGATATCGGTGGACGACAACTCTTTGAACGAATCGCCTTGGACGAAGAGCAGCATATGAGTTGGCTAGAACTGCAGCTTGATCTGTTGAAGCGGATGGGCGAGCCTGCGTACATCGCAAAACATATGGCTGCGCCGGCACCCGGCTGAGAATCAGCTGACGCCTGAGCATTTCGCATCGGCGAACACTCATTTGAAGTGTGAATCCATGGGAACGTCACTTGGACACAACTTGAATGTATATCGTAAAGGAAGTGAAGCGACGAAGATTTTCATGATTGGAGGCGTCGTCGGTGGAGCCTCCGCGACGGCGAGTGCGAGGCGACTGGACGAGACGGCGGTGATCCTTGTTCTTGATCGCGGGCGTTATCCTTGGTTCGCCAACTGTGGTTTGCCAACTGTGGTTCGCCGTACTGTTTCGGTGGAAAGATCGAGTCGCGAGAAAAGTTGCTGGTCATGCCAGACTCGCGGTTCGCAGAACTGTTCAAACACACCGACAAAATCAAGATGGTTTACGAAAATACTAAGACGGGTGTTAAGGTCACCGAAACCTCCGACGACCCCTACGTGGCCAAGCTGATCCAGGCGCACGCCAAAGCTGTCTCTGGTTTTGTTGAGCGTGGCTTTGCCGAAGCGATGAAAAACCATGCGGTTCCATCGGGCAAACCTGTGATCAAAAGTAAGCCGTTTTATCCGGTCATTGCGGGACACGGTGCGGTTGTGCGGTTGCGCGGTTATGCGGTTGTGCTAACGCTGCGATGCAACGTCGAAGTGTAACCAAGTTCGTGATCGACCTCACTCGCGGTGGTGATCCTACTGAAGTCAACATCGCGCTCGAAAAAGTCACCAAGTACGTGAACATTTACGCCAGCGGTGGTGCCGAACTGGCCGACGTGCAAATCGCGGTCGTCTTTCACGCTGATGCGACACTCGTGGTTTTGAACTCAGATGCTTATGCAAAAGCCTTTGGCACGAAAGACAATCCGAACATCAAACTGTTGCAAATGTTGCAACCGTTGCACGCTGCAAACGTCCAGATGTACGTCTGTGGCCAGACACTCGTTTCCAAGGGCTCGCCACCTGAAGATGTCGTAGTCTTTATCGAAACAGCTGTCTCGGCTCTCACGGCGGTTGCCAACTTATAGGCGGACGGCTACGTTTACCTTCCACGGGGAAATTGAAATGGTCGGGTTGAATCAGGAAACACGCCCTAAATGCCAAGCGTGTTGTGCGGTGAAAAGTGACTTGTCACAGGAAGGCTGGCAGGGGCGGTACGCTGCGGGCAAAACGGGTTGGGATCGAGGCGAAGCGAACCCTATGCTGTTGCGTTGGTTGGAACAAGGGCAGCTTGAGCCGTGCCGAATCTTGGTGCCCGGTTGTGGACGGGGGCATGAAGCCGTGGCGTTGGCAAAGGCCGGTTTTGAGGTCACCGCAATCGACTTTGCTAAATCCGCGGTTGAACATCTGCAAGACGAACTGCAAAGCCGTGGTTTGCAGGCCGATGTCGTCCAAGCAGACTTGTTCGCGTTCTGTGGGGCCGAACCGTTTGATGCGATTTACGAACAAACTTGTTTGTGCGCAATCGACCCAAGTCAATGGAAAACCTACCAACAATTGCTCGCATGCTGGCTGCGGCCGTCCGGAAAACTGTTAGCCTTGTTTATGCAAAGTGGGCAAGATCACGCGCCACCGTTTTCATGTCAGATGCCTGCGATGCGAGAACTCTTCTCTCAGCCTGATTGGTATTGGTCCGAGGGCCCGGTTCGGATCGAGCATCCGACGGGAATGCATGAACTGGGCTGTGTTATTGAACGAGGAGAAATCAGATGAGATTACGATCGCCGTTTCAGTCCTGGGTCACTTTGGTTGCGGTCGCGGCCTTGATCGTTACCACGGGATGTCAAGAGTCAGTCCCGCCGGTTGCGGACGAAGCATCCAATAGCGAGTCCGAAACCCCATTGATCGTCGACGGCGAAATGCCAACCAGCGAACAGAAACAAGCGATGCTGGCGGCAAAAGATGCGTTGTTTGAAAAGCTATCCGGTCGATTGATGGAAGCGATGGCCAGCCCAGGTCCGGCCGCAGCGATCGCGGTATGCCAGCAGGAAGCGACTCAAATCGCCGCGGACGTCAGCAACGACCACGGATTGAAGATCGGCCGAACCGGCGTCCGATTGCGCAACTTAAATAATCAACCGCCGTCTTGACCCAAGGCGATGTCGACACGCCTGAGTTCGTTTCGCTGTCTAATGGCCATGCCGCGGCCTTGTTGCCGATCCAGTTGCAAGCTCAATGTTTGATGTGTCATGGTCCCAAGGATCAGATCGCACCTGCGATTACCCAGCAACTGACCATGCTGTATCCCAACGACCAAGCTACCGGCTTCCAAGAAGGTGAACTGCGTGGTTGGTTTTGGATCGAAAGACCGTCCCGTTGACCCAGCACCGCAACTGCGACGATCTGCCTCCACTGTTTTTTCACCCCTTCCCAATTGATGGTCAACCGAATGTTTCAACTCGTAAAACTATTTCTACCGGTCGTCGGATTTCTCTCGGTATTGTTTATCCAATGCCAGAGTGCATCAGCGCAGTTTGGTGAATTTTTTGGTGGGACCGTCAAGGTCGAAATCATCGACACGCAAGCTGTCCATAGACTGCTAACCGAACATAAGCAACAAGTTGACCAAGCGAAGCAAGAAGAATCGCCAGTTCCTGAGTCCGACTTTGTGTTGGTCGACGTGCGTTCGGAAAAGGAAATCAAGGTCTCGGTGATTCCTGGTGCGATTACTAAAACTATGTATGAGAAGAATAAAGTCAAGTATCGTGGTAAGCTGGTAATTCTTTACTGCACAGTCGGAGAGCGCAGCGGCGACTATGCCAAAAAACTCGCCGGCAAAGGTGTGAAAGTAAAGAACTACGAGGGAAGCATCCTGAAGTGGGTTGACGCGGGCCTTCCGCTAGTCACGCTTGAAGGGAAATCGACCAACCGAGTTCACACTTATAGTGATCGCTATAAGGTCCCCGCCAAATACGAACAGGTGACTCGGTAATTTTCATGACCACCACATTGATCTACATCTGGGCCGTGATTGCGATGCTGGGAATCAGCTCGGTCTCGGCACTAATCTGGGCGATCCGTTCAGGGCAGCTTGGCGAGTTTCAAAAGGGCGCAACTAGTATTTTTGATGATGACGAACCTATCGGCGAGATCACCGATTCGTTTCCAGGCGAATAAAGCTCTCCAAACCACCTTTCCAGTCTCTCAAGAAGCACCTCATCCAAATGAACCAATCAGAGTCACCGGGCAGCCCTCAAAAGAATTTTGACACCATGGACGTCGGGGTCCGCGCAGAAATAGATCGCTCGTGTCGCGAGGTCGTGCTGTTCTGGTATGCCAGCAGCGTGTTTTGGCTAGTGCTGGGTTCTGTGCTGGCGTTGATCGCGTCGATCAAATTGCACACGCCTTGGTTCTTGGCGGATGCCGCGTGGCTGACGTTTGGCCGCATTCGTCCCGCTCATCTCAACACCATGATCTACGGCTGGGCGTCGATGTCTGGCGTGGGCACGTTGCTGTGGTTGATGGCTCGGCTGTGCAAGATCCCATTGCCCTGGCGAGAAATCATGATCTTCGCGGGCATTTACTGGAACGTGATGGTTGCCCTTGGGACGTTCCAAATTCTGATCGGCAACGGAACCAGTATCGAATGGCTTGAGTTTCCGTGGTGGATATCGATTCCGCTGGGAGCCATGTTTGCAATTCTGATTGCGCTGACCATCAAGATGCTTCGCGAGCGTCGAGAAAAACACCTTTACGTTTCGCAGTGGTATTTGTTCGGCGCGACGATTTGGTTTCCATTTCTTTATATCGGCGCCACGATTCTGATTCACTCGCCAGCCGCGGTTGGTGTTGCCAAGGGCACGGCGAATTGGTGGTTCGCACACAATGTGCTCGGACTTTGGCTGACACCGATTGGACTGGCTTCGGCGTACTACTTTATTCCTAAGGTGCTGGGTCGCCCGATTCACAGTTACTACCTGTCGATCATTGGGTTTTGGACCTTGGCGTTGTTTTACAACTGGGCGGGAACTCACCATTTGATTGGCGGTCCATTGCCCGCGTGGTTGGTCACCGTGGGAACCGTCGGCAGCATGATGATGTTCGTGCCGGTGATCACGGTCGCGGTCAATCATCACCTTACGATGGTGGGCAACTTTTCAAAACTGCGAGTCAGTCCAACGTTGCGGTTCGTTGTCTTCGGTGCGATGTCATACACACTGGTCAGCGTCCAAGGATCGTTAACGGCACTGCGGACGGTCAACGAGACAGGTCACTTCACACACTACACGATCGCTCACGCACACTTGGGCGTCTACTCGTTCTACACGATGATCGCGTTCGGCTCGATGTACTATGTCATGCCGCGATTGGTCGAGCGTGAGTGGATCAGCAGCCGATTGATCAAGGTGCATTTTTGGTGCTGCGGAATCGGAATCGCCATGTACTGGGTCGGTCTTAGTGTCGGTGGATGGATGCAGGGAACGTGGATGAACAATCCTGACATTCCATTCATGGACATTGTCGGACGCATGATTCCCTACCTCTGGTCGCGTTCGATTGCCGGCACTCTGATGACGATTGGTCACTTCGCATTCGCCATCTTGGTTTGGAAAATGTTGCGGCGTGAAGGGGAATGGTTGGTCGAACCGACGCTGTTCATTTCCCGCAAAGAAGCCGCAGTCGCAGCGGCAGCTGCCGCGTCCCAAACCACAACCCTTCAACAAGGAGCGAACTGATGAACCGCATTTCTCTCATCATGGCGGGCGTTCTGGCGACTGTGATGGCATCGTTGTTTGGGTTGGTTCTGATTCCCGACATGCAATTTGAACAGATGCAACCTAAAGAGTTGACTGTCGCTGACGGATCGACAGTGGTCTACCCGATGCCGTTGGACGAATACAACGAGGCTCCCGGCAAGGAAGTCTATCGTGCGATGGGCTGCATCTATTGTCATTCGCAACAAGTCCGCCCGGAAGGTTTCGGCGCCGACATTGACCGTGGCTGGGGCCAACGCAGGTCCGTGCCACGCGACTATATTTTGCAGAACCCGCCTTATTTGGGCACGATGCGAACTGGGCCGGACCTAGCCAACATCGGCGTGCGTCAACCCAGCGACGAGTGGCATTACTTGCACTTGTACGATCCGCAGATAACATCCCCTGGCAGCGTGATGCCGCCGTTCAAGTTTTTGTACGAAACGACGGTGGGCGAAAAACCTGACCCGCCGCGGGGTTTCTCCGCAATTAAATTACCCGACTCGTATGCGACCGAGCCGACTTGGATCGTCCCCAACCAAGAAGCGATGAATTTGGTTTCTTACTTGAAATCGCTGAAGCAACTTTTCGATGTGGAGGACGTGCAATGAGCGATTCGAGCGACAAGAAACTAGCCACCGATCAAGAGCGTGAGTTCTCGGCGTACGAGCAGCCAGAGCAAAACTCACCTGATATCCAGGAGATTCACCGCCAAGTTCTGCGAGAGCAATTCGAGCCGTCCGAGGGGCAGCAGCGAGTTCCGATCACGTTGTTTCTGTTCTTTATCGCCCTGGCGATGTGGGCCGGTTGGTACCTCAGCGAATACGACGGGAACTTTCAGGCAAACGTTTATGACGGTCCGGATGCGTTTCGAGTGATGGACCTTTCCCAGACCGGCGAAAAAACGGAACGTCAAATTGACCCGCTCCTGCTGGGCAAGCGAATCTACAATAACTGCATCGCGTGCCATCAAGCGAGCGGCGAGGGGGTGGCGGGCCAGTTCCCGCCCCTGAATCAGTCGCGTTGGGTGCTGGGTGACGATCGCATTCTTGCCAGGATTCTACTCAACGGCTTGAACGGGCCGATCGAAGTTCGCGGTGCCACCTACAACGCTCAGATGCCAGCGTGGCAACAGCTGAGCGATCGTGATATCGCCGCAGTGCTGACATACATTCGCAGTGCTTGGGACAACAAGGCATCGCCGGTTGCCGAGGCAACGTTGGCGAGCGTGCGGGCGGCGACGGCAAGCAAAGCAGGAGCCTACTCGGCCGCCGAGCTTGAGTCGTTGGAGCAACCGATGGCTTCCGAACAATCCAACGCACCAGAGCCAGGTAAGACATCCGACGCTGCAGAGGAGACACCCCGGTGAGTTGTTGCTCGAACGAACTGACTAACCCTGAAACTACAGCCAAGGGTTCCGCACATGGCGAACGATCGACCAAGGCCGACCGTCGACAATCACTCGATGTTGTTCTACTTGTGATCGCTGGCTTTATCGCCGGCAATTCCACCGTCGCGACACTCGTGTTCAACCTCAGCGAAATGTCTAGCGATGTTCGCGGCATCTTTCAAACGGGGTTGTTGGTTTCAACTCTAATTGTGGCAAGTTTGCTTGCCCCGCAACTGATTCGCAATATCGTGTCGAATGTCCGACGTCGCTCCGTATCCGTCGACTTGCTGTTTCTCTTGGGCTGCATCGGGGCGATGGGCTTTTCCATGATTGCCTACGCGCGAGGCACGGGGGCGGTGTACTTCGAGGTCTTCAGCATCTTGCTGGTAATCTATTGCCTAGGAGCTTGGGTGAAGCGTCGGACACAAAGCAGCGTTTGGACCAGCCTTGATGCTTGGTCGCCCACGACGCATCGTTGCCGAGTGCTGGGCGCTGATGGACAGTGGACGCTACGAGTGATTTCGGATGTCCGCCGAGGTGACGAAGTTCAGGTGCCCGCCGGAGCCATGATTCCCGTTGACGGAGAAGTGTCACAAGGGATGGCGTTTGTCCGAGAGTCAACGATCACGGGTGAACCGCACGTTCGATCGGTGGCGGTCAGCGACAAAGTCTTTGCCTCCTCGGTGTTGGTCGATGCCCCGCTGACGCTCCGCGCGACTGCGGACGGAAGCGATCGTCTGATTGACCGCATCACGTCGATCGTCGATGCGGCGCGGCTGGCACCCAGTCAGTGGCAAACACAGGCGGACCGAATCGCCCGCTGGTTCACGCCCACGGTGGCCACCTTGGCGATTGCGACACTGGCGTTTTGGCTATGGCGCACGGACGTTTCGACGGCGTTAATGATTGCGTTGTCGACGCTCTTGGTCGCCTGTCCCTGTGCGTTCGGCTTCGCGACGCCTGTCTCCATTTGGGTCACGCTTTCGCGATTGGCCTCACGGTCGCTCGTCGTCGCCCGAGCCGATGTGATTGAACGACTGGCGAGCGTGGATACAGTGGTGTTCGACAAGACCGGAACGTTGACCGTGTTGGAACCCCAACTTGTCGATGTGTTGATCCGATCCAGTTCAGCGTATTCACGCGAACAACTGTTGTCGTTGGCAAGTTCCATTGAGTCGCATTCGCATCATCCGATCGCCAGCGTGTTCTTGGCGAGCGGACAGTCGACTTTGAAAGTCGAATCTACCGCAGCGATTCCGGCCGTCGGCGTACGTGGACGAGTTGAACTTGACAGACAGTGGCACAATATCGAAGTGGGACGCCTGAGCGAATTGCATCGGCCGTGCTGTGACGGCGAGTTGTTAACGGTCATTGAACAAACGCTGAAGTCCGGTCAACAAGCCGTTGCGATTCGAGTCGACGGAGATTTGGAAGCGGCAGCCATCGTGGCCGAAGCGGCGATCAACACGCTCGACGAGGGTGTCAAGCAAATCAAAGCGCTGGGGCTCGCGATAAAGGTCTTCTCAGGCGATCAAGGAGAACGGGTTCACCGCCTGGGAATTGAATCCACCATGTCTGGTATGACTCCCGACGATAAGGTCGCAGCGGTCAGTGCATTGCGTCGCCAAGGACGTCGCGTGTTGTTCATTGGCGATGGAGTGAACGACGCTGCGGCGATGAGTCAAGCGGATGCGTCGATCAGCGTGGCCGATGGATCAGCGATTGCCGTGGAGGCGTCAGATATTTCTTGGCATGGTCATGATCTTCGCAACATCCCTGCCGCTATTCAGATCGCGCGACGAAGTGTGGCTCGGCTACGGCGTGCACTCGTTTTCGCAATTATCTACAACACCATCGGGATGTTGATCGCGGCGGCTGGCTGGCTGCATCCGGTCGTTGCGGTGTTGCTGATGATGGGGTCGAGTCTGACGGTAGTACTGCATGCGGCAGATATGAATTGGGAAAGCGAGCTTGGTGAAAGTCATCTCCCGATCAAACCCGATTCGCGATCCTCAAATTCTACAACGGCAACTGCCAAGTCATCGCCACCAAGCAGCGTTGTGACTCCTACACTGGTCCAGATCGGTTCAACCCATAGGCAGATTCGATGAACAAGAATATCATCCGGTCGGGCATCGGCCGCACGCACGGCCGCACGGCCGCACGGCCGCACGGACGGTTGCATCGCTCAGCAAGTTTCTGACAGTGTCCAATTAGGCATGTGCTGGGAATGCAATTTTGAGACCACCCGAAGCGAATCCCTCAAGGGCAGTCGAGATAGCTAAGTCCATTTTCGGCAACGTCTGGAGTCGATTTTTGAATCGGCTGGCCTTCAATGGTTCGTCAACACTGGGGCCTGATACCGCACGTAACGGCAGAATCAGTTTGCTGACCCCGCGCTGAACCACCGGCACCGACTTCCTGCAATGTTAAAAAAAGCTCGACTAGGTTGAAATGGCCCGGCTATTTTGAAAACGATCTGTGGGTATCGCAAAGCTGATTTCAAAGAATCAGACGAAATCACCGTACAAAAAAACCTCGGGAAACAGGCAACTGAAGCTTCTGGATTCCCGAGGATAATCGAAAAAACACCCCCTTAAGGACTCAGAAACTTGAGCAGAGCCCGGGGAAAATTGGGGTGATCTCAGATTGTGGCTACAAAAGTGACTACACGGCCAAATGGGTCAAGCTTCTGTTCGCTGGGGAGCAACTTGAGCAAGCTCAACGCGCCAAACTGCTAACGTTTGCCCAGGCATTGATCACCGACTCCGATCTTTAAGAACTCGCCAAAATTGAAGATATTTCGTACTCCAGCGCATTCGGCGCTCGCCAAAAAATTGAACCAGCTTTGCAATTCCCCATGGCCCTTCAATTCACAGACAACGAATGCCATAAAGGGTGAAACGGTCTAAGTACTTGTTTTTAAACTCTCGCAAACAGAATCGCCTTGCTAGACGGTCGGCGAAGAAGAGAACTGAGATGGATTGCCATTAACTAACAAACGGTTTTTGTTTTCATCGTCACCAGTTCCAATCGGTTTTTTATCCTGTCCCATCTCGCGACCTCAATATTTCTGCCGACATTCTACGAATGCACCCGCTGCACTGATCCGATCTTTGGAGTGCCGATTTAGGTGGCACTTGCAGCGAATGGTCATCAATTTCATGACTAGCAACCTTTGTAGTCAAGACGACGCAGTCTCTGCAAGCAAACAGGGGCAATCCTGCTTCTTAACTTTAGAAAAAAAACAAACACTGATAAACCGGCGCAGCGGTCAAAATCCAACGACCAAATGTTAAACAGCGACGATTTATGCTAAAAATCGCTAATGCTTCTATACGACTATGTCATTCATTCAAACCTCAAACGGGAGTCGTCTTTTGAAATCGAAATCTTTGGTCCAACCGCTCTTGGATGGCGCGTTGGATATTGTCGGTGATGTGCATGGGGAAATGGATGCTCTGTTGTCGTTGATGCACCATTTGGGTTACAACGACAACGGCTCGCACCCCGACCGAAGACGCCTAGTCTTTGTTGGCGACCTGACCGATCGAGGGCCCGACAGTCCTGCGGTTTGTGAACTCATTGAGCGACTGGTAGGAACCCAACGCGCCCAGTGTGTGTTGGGCAATCATGACCTGAACCTTCTGCTGGGGCATCGAAAGCACGACAACGGTTGGTTCTACGGCGAACCGTTTCTTGAAGATGCCCAATTGGTCCCGCAAGTCTTAGCCAATGACCTCATCCGTCAGCAAGTTCTGGGTTTCTTTCAAACGCTGCCCATCGCTCTGGAACGCACCGATATAAAAGTGGTCCATGCTCACTGGGACACGCACATGATCGCGGTTGCCCGGAATTCCTCAGATGCGGTTGAATTGTATAACGAACACCACCATTTGATCGAAGACCGCTTTCCAGGCCTCGACCTGGATGTCGCCGACAAAGTTCTGCAGCATCAAAACCGCAACCCCGTCAAACTGCTGACTTCAGGTCCCGAGATGCGAACCGAAGAACCGGTGCACGCCAGTGGCAAGGTTCGTTACGCCAAACGAGTCCCCTGGTGGAAAGACTGCCGGGGAGACTTCGTCGTCTTCGGACATTACTCGATCCTGGATGGCAACCCGCGCGGTGGCGCTTCCGCTTTCTGCGTCGACTACGGAATAGGCAAACGTTGGACCGAACGACGTGCCGGTAAGTCCGAAGACTTTTCGTTAAAGCTGGCGGCCTTCCGTTGGCCCGAACGAATCGTCGTGTTTGATGAGGGTTCAAGACAAGCGTTACGTTAGATGGCCAAGTAGCCTTCGACCTGGGCAAACAAGCGACTGTGCATAACACGGCAATCAAATTTATTAGTCGAACAGCCGTGTGAAGTCAAGGTTCTTCAGCACGCCATCCCGATTTTAAGATCGCTGAAGGTGTCTCGATTTTCCATCTGGGTGCGTACCGTCGTCGCTTGCAACTGCTGATTCAACCGTGCTAACTTTTAGATGCGAAAGATGAAAACGTAGAATAAGCATCTTGCTTGTCGATCAATCCAAACGCAGTGAATTCCGTTAATCCAAGAAACAGAACCTTACCGATGGCAGCCTATTCATGAATGAAACCGCGCTAATTACGGGAGCCTCCTCGGGAATCGGCCGAGAGCTTGCAAAACTGTTCGCTCAGTCCGGGCGGAACTTGATTCTCGTCGCTCGCAGTCAAGCCAAACTGGAAGAATTGCGTCAATTATTGGTCAGCAAGCACAGCGTTCACGTTGAAGTGATCGTCGCTGACTTGGCTAAGGTAGACGCCGCAGAAAACTTAGTCGCTGAGGTCAATGCGAGAAAGCTGGTGGCCGACGTTCTAGTCAATAACGCTGGGTTTGGCGAGCTGGGACGCTTCGATCAGATTGACGATAGTCGCCAACTGAACATGGTGCGATTGAACGTGGTTACGCTCATGCATTTAACTCGATTGCTATTGCCCGAAATGCTCAAACGAAAGAGAGGCGGGATACTGAACGTGGCCTCAACGGCTGCCTTTCAACCAGGCCCGAATATGGCAGTTTATTATGCGACCAAAGCGTTTGTGTTGTCCTTCAGCGAAGCCATCCACGAAGAGTTGATTGACACCAAGATCAAGGTGGTTTGCCTTGCGCCTGGCCCAACGAAAACCGGATTCGGTGAAGACTCGGGTATGGACGATATAACGATTTTTTCTGGCAACGTGATGGACGTCGCCCAGGTGGCACGCGTCGGCTTCAACGCCTACGAAAAAAACAAGGCGATCGTTATCCCAGGTTTCAAGAATAAGTTTGGTGCGTTTTTAACACGTCTTTTTCCCCGTTCAATCACCCGAAAGCTTGTCAAGAGAATGCAGTCGAAAAAATAAAATGGAACTGCATTATAATTCCGAAGCGATAACAACTTTGGCGATCGATCGCGGTTGGGCTTCCCGGCTAGCGGAACAAATCTTGGGTTTCAGATCGTTCGGCGAACAAGAAAGTCTTACCGGCGTGATGAACATTTCAAACCGAGCATCGAGTTGCAGCGGTTGTAATTCTGACCAAGAGAGGTGCTTGCTATCCAGTCATTGGTGGAAGTTGATCGAGGAATCTTTCCATTGACTGCCCCAGCATGCAAAAGAGTTTAGTTCCAACCTAAATCTTCCATCTGCGGTGGACTCGAGTGGTGGAACCAGATTGTCATGTTTCACAAATTACTGGCTTGCTTTACACGAGTGAGTCTTTTTGCCGATGCAAATTGCCGATGCAAAAATCAGAGGCGAAGTTCTTGGTAAGCTCCAGCCGCATAGGTAAGTTCGTAGCTATGTGAATAGATTTCGATCAGGTTGCCAAAAGGGTCTTCGCAATAGACCATGCGATAGGGTTTCTCATTTGGATAGTACTCACGGACGGGCATTCGCTGCTTGCCACCATTTTCGACGATGCGTTTTGCCAGCCCCTCAACGTCGGGATCTTGTACACAAAAGTGAAACACTCCTGTCTTCCAATATTCGAAATTGTTGCTTGGCTTCTCTGCATTGTTAAATTCAAACAGCTCAACCCCAACTCGATCACCAGTCGCCAAATGCGCGATCCGAAAGCTTCCCCAGTCCTTTCCAAACACATCGTTGCACATCAATCCGATGGCCGAGTCATCCGCCACAATTTGTGTGGGAGGCATGATGACGTACCACCCCAGACTGTTTGTGTAGAATTCGACCGCTTGGTCTAAATTGGTAACGGAAATTCCGATGTGGGAAAAAGTGCGAGGATAGGTCATGGAAGCCTTTCAGTGTTTTCCGCGGGATCAATAAGATTTCGGGTTAATTCGCATTCCAGGCTTCGGCGCCGCCTGGGTAGTCCGATACGTTGGTGAAGCCCGCGTCAATCAGTTTTTGGGCCGCTTGGGTCGAGGAATCACATTCCTGATTGGCACAGTAAACAACGATCTCAGCTGCTTTGTTGTTCATGACGGTGGTTTCGACCCGCTGAACAAAATCCTCCAGATCTTGTGGAATGTTGATCGAGCCCGTAATTTTATATTTATTGAAATGCGATGCGGCAAGAGTATTGATAAGCGTTAAGTCGGTGATGCTGTTCTTCTTGGTCTTGAGTTGCTCGTTCGAGATCGTGTTCATGATTCACTCCGGTTCGGTCGAAAAATTGAAAATGGGTGGCGGGGATGCCATGCGGTAGTTGGTCAAGTTCAAGAGCAATCTTAAATCACACCACTACGCTCTACGGGAAATGATGCGAATCTTGTGCCAACCAAAATTGCCCGACAATTGGCGGAAGATGACAAATGCTTCGGACAAACTGTCGTCAAACAGCGAAAAGGTATCCGGCGCGAAAAGGATATTGAATTTCAAGCACCTAGTTTTTAGAGGGTATTAGAGGGAAATAAAATGACGCAAAAAACAGCAAAGTCATTCGTACCGCCATTGGACAAAACATCGGCACCACAAGACGCTCGGTCCATTCTTGAAAAGATCGAATCGAAGTTTGGTAAGTCAATGAACATCTTCAACACGATGGCTTATCAGCCGGAAGTGTTAAAAGGTATCGCGACCCTCAACGACGGCTTACAAAACGATTTGCCAGCAAAATATCGCGAGCTGGCCTACTACAAAGCTTCTCAACTGAACGACTGTGATTATTGTTTGCATTATCACAAGCAAGCGGCTGAGCAGGAGGGTGTAACCTGCCAACAGCTTTCGGATATCGCAGAATTCGAGTCGAGCGACTCATTCGACGAGAAAGAAAAGTCGATTCTGCGTTACGCTGAGGAACTAACCAAGACTTCCAACGTCCAGTCAAAAACGGTCGAATCAGTCAAAGAGTTTCTGAATGAAACGCAGTTGGTTACTTTGGCGTCGGCGGTCGCATTGGCGAACTTCACCAACCGATTTAATCACGGATTGGGTATTCAGTTGCCTTAACTAGTTCGAAAAAAAACAGCGATTCTTTCTCTTGGTCGGAAACTCAGTTGAACTGGTTGCCTATCAACTCTTTTTAAAATGGCAGAGGGGAATGAATAAATTGAAAGCCTGGATTTTTGGTTTGCTCGCCTTACTGATATTAGGTGGTGTGACCGCTGCGATGATACCCGCCAAAACGCTGGTCGTTCCGTCGGTCGGCCAGCATCAGTTCGTTTTAGACGAGCCAATGCAGCGTGTCCGTAAGATTCTTGTCCGTACCAATGCCGTGAAGAAGATTGTTGCGATGGCGGATGCCCAGTTGCTAGAGCAAAAGTGGCTGCAGATGCAGCTTGAACTTGCTCGTCCGCTCTTCAATCGCGACTGGCATCTGGATGGAACAGGCCAGCTAATTGTGGAGACAAACGATTCTTACATTGGCCAATACGAAATCACATTAGAACAATCCGTCGATATCACGCCCGACCGCCTATTTGCTATCAACAAGTTATCACAGCCCATTGGCCCAATTCAGCAGTACACGTCGACAATTGAACTGACACCCGACAAAAACGGGAACGCGAAAATTTCCAGTTCACTCAAATTGGAAATTAAAACGACGGCCAGTTGGTTAACAAGCTCGATTGTCGAATCGGAAATTCGCGCAGCTGCCCAGAACGCATTGGAGAAACAGGAACAGGCCATACGCCAGATTGTGGAATCCCACAGGGACGAATTGATTATCCTGCCTGATGCAAATACAGAGGAATAGGTTGTTGGGAATAGGTTTTTGGTGGGCTTGGGTTGATCTACTTGACACCCACCAAGTCGTCATGTGGCTCAAGGTTGTGATCCTTGATCTTACGCTGCAGAGTTCGAACGCTAATACCAAGAACATTCGCCGTTTCTTTTCGCTTTCCATCGTTTGATTCTAGCGCGCGACGAATGGCTTCCAGTTCCAATTCTTGCAGCGATATTCCGGTTCGGAGGATTGTGTTGACGCTGGAAGCGCCCGTCAGGTGAGAGGGTATATCTTCGTACTCGATTTGCTCCTTCAATGACATAACGATCAGGCTTTCTAACGTGTTCCGCAGTTCACGAATGTTTCCCGGCCAATCGTAACGCATCAAGCATTCCAAAGCTTGTTGAGAAATCTGTCGAGTCGGTCGATGGGTCGCCTTGGCAATGTCCTCAATAAAGTACTGCACAAGTAGAGGAATGTCTTCGCTGCGTTCTCGCAGTGGCGGCAATTCAATGTTGACTACGTTCAGTCGGTAGAAAAGGTCTTTACGAAAATTCCCCTCATCGACCATCTTCAGCAGGTTGCAGTTAGTTGCAGCAACCATTCGAACATCGATTGGTTCTTCCTTATGGCTTCCGACTCGCATGATTGTCTTGTTTTCGAGTGCCCGTAAGAGTTTGCTTTGCAAGCCCATTTGCAATTCGCCAATTTCATCAAGAAAAAGCGTCCCCTCATTTGCAGCTTGAAAAACGCCCTCGCGTTGTCTGTTCGCACCTGTAAAGCTGCCGGCTTCATGCCCGAAAAGCTCGCTTTCGATTAAGCTTTCAGCGATTGCGGCAAAGTTCACGGGCAGAAAAGCATTTTTGGATCTTCTGGAATGGGCATGGACAGCTCTGGCTACTAATTCTTTGCCCGTGCCGCTTTCGCCAGTAATCAATACAGTCGCGTTTGTATCTGCTACCAAACGGATTCGTTCAAACACTTTTCTCATGGAGGCACAACGACTGGTCATTCGGTAGATTTCATCTTTCTCTTTAAGCTGCATGTGCAGATCGGCAATCTCACGGGCAAGTTTCTGTTGCTCGATCGCCCGTCTGATCTTGACTGTCAATTCTTTTAAGTTCACTGGTTTTATAAGATAGTCAGTCGCCCCCAATTGCAGGGCTTCTATGGCGGATTCGACGGAAGATGATCCGGTCAACAAGATTACTGCGGCGTGCGGGACTTTCTGCCGTGCGATCTTCAGAAGTGCTATCCCGTCGATTTTTGGCATCAGTAAATCGGTCACGATCAAGCTGACTCCGTCATATAGTCGATCAACCGCTTCCTTTCCGTTGGAAGCTTCAATGACTTCAAAGCCATCTGAGGTCAGCCATTTTGAAATCGCAACTCGGTTCGACCGTTCGTCGTCAACGATAAGTATTTTGGACATGAGTAGATTTTGCCTGGTTAATTTTTAGCGTTCAAGGTCAGCCAAGTTGTCGTTTTCACTGCCATCAAGACGCTTACCATGAGTAGGGTAAGTGTCTGGCTATTCACTTGCATCACTCACAAACATTTTGCGTGATGACTTTTTTCAAATTAAGTTTGCTTTCTCAACAACGACAATTATGCACTTGGCGTGCCAAATTGGCCGAACATTCCGTTTCCCAGGTTTGTTAGGGAAAATGCCGGTTTTCGACAGGCGAACTAAAGCTGTTGGTCGACTGGAAGCCACAGTGAGCGTCGGCCCGCCAGAAGTGTCGCCAGCGTTTCGGGGGCAACTCGCAAATCGCCAGAGGGTGCCGTGAAATCAAACAGAATTCAAGTATGGCCCATTGATTGCATAGCAAGTGCATATCCATTGCGTGGAAATTTCCCCCTGAGTCCGGATCACTACAAACATGACATTTGCAACTCTCAGAGAAGTTCTCGATTCTCTAGTCCAAGCTCACGAGAAGCTGCGGCAATTTTTTCGAAGATCCGATTTTAATTTCAATGATCAACAGGAACAATTGTTAGCCGAGAGTCTGGAGCAAGATCAGATTCGAATTGAAGAAGCGATTAAAGATTATTTCAGCAATGATTCATTTGCCGACGTCCTTCGGATGAGAATCCAATTCGCGTTTGAGGACGGCATTGACCGACAGCTGAAAATATTAGAACAGGTTGGGGAAACGAATTTTACAGCAATGGTCGACAGTGTAGCTCAGTTTTACAGCGCCGTATCCAGCTTTGTCGCACGGGTCAATGAACAAGCTGAGTCAGAAGCGGCGAGTCGATTGCTAGATGATTTGGAGCAAATGGAATCTGAAGCCGCCAAATCGCTTTCCGGAAGACTCAATGGACTCTACGACTGTTGATTCAACGCGACAGATTGACGTCTAAGTTTGTTCAATTCACTAACAGTCACGGAAAAAAGATGTTCACCGATACGACTCAGACAATCCAACATGAAATTCATTTAATCTCCAGACCAGAGGGTACTCCGACCAAATCCAACTTTAAGTGTGTGGAAGTCGAGGTTAAAGAACCAAGTGCCGGACAATTCCTGGTCCAAAATAGATGGCTGTCGGTTGACCCCTATATGCGAGGCAGAATGCGTGCCGGTGAAAGCTATGCGGAACCCTTTGAGCTGAACGCCCCGATGCAAGGCGGCTGTGTTGGTAAAGTCGTTCAATCACAAAATGCTGACTACGCGATTGGAGACTGGGTTTTAGGCAATCAGGGCTGGCGAACCTGTTGGCTAAGCGACGGCAGCGACACGACAAAAATCGACGTGACGACCGTCTCGCCACAAGCTTATCTGGGCGTGTTGGGAATGACAGGGCTGACGGCGTACGTTGGTCTGCTGAAAATCGCGGAGTTGAGAGACAAGGAAGCCGTCTTTGTATCAGCCGCATCCGGCGCAGTCGGATCAGTTGTCTGTCAAATTGCCAAAGCCAAGAACTGCTTTGTTGTCGGTAGTGCCGGTTCGGCCAAGAAAATCAAATGGCTTAAAGACAAAGTCGGTGTCGATGAAGTGATTAACTACAAAGAAGTTGATGATATTTCGGCAAAGCTGAAGGAACTCTGTCCGCAAGGTATCGATGTGTATTTCGATAATGTTGGTGGCGATCACTTAAAGGCGGCGATCGACAATCTTAATACGAATGGACACATCACCTGCTGCGGAATGATTTCCTCCTACAATGACCAGGAACCCAAACCGGGGCCAAACAATCTGATGAAGTTGATCGGCAAACAAATCCGAATGGAAGGTTTCATCGTTCGTGATCACCTGGACAAGCAAGACGAGTTTCTTCGTCAGATGAGTCAATGGATTGAGTCTGGCAAAGTCCTCTGGGAAGAGACGGTTACCGAAGGAATCGAAAATGCGCCCCAAGCGTTTATTAACTTATTTAATGGCGACAAAATGGGGAAATCGCTAGTTAAGTTGAACGGCTGATGTTTGATACGCTCAACGGCAAACCGCAAAAATGTAGATCAACCGTGTTGATTGTTGGGTTTGCGGTTGTTGAAACAAGCTGGCCTTTGCAGGACAATAGAAACTTGTGAATTTCCGAGACATCTGAAGAGTGAAGCTTGATGGCAAAAAAGAAAACAACCCAAAAAACGAGTGCGGCGGCGGCAACCGAAGCGACCAAGAAAAAGAGTGAGTCGGTACGAGTTGGTATTGAGGATAGCTCTGCAAAGAAAAGGGCCGAGTCGAACGGTCTGCGGCTGTCTCGCCAGGACACTGACGATTCTAATGGCACTGTTTCGAGCTTGGCGACTAGCCTGGGGGCATTCCAGGATTCCGATGCGATCATTAAGCATCTGGAACGCGAACTGGAGTTGATGACTCGTGAAGACTTCGAGCGTTCGATGCAGGACATGGAAACAGCCAACAAGGAACTGAAGTCGTCGAATGAAGAACTCTTATCGATGAACCAGGAACTACTATCAGCCAATGAGGAACTGGAGACTTCTAAAAGAGAACTGCAATCTGCCGTGGTTAAGATAGCAAAATCAAAAAACGATCTAGAGAACCTGTTTCGCAGCACCCGTATCGCCACGATATTTCTAGACGACGACTGGAAGATTCGGAGTTTTACTCCGGCTTCGGTTGAAATTTACAGTATCACCGACACTGACATCGGACAACCGCTGGCTGGGTTGATGCCGCTGTCCCACGATATTCCGCCCTTGCCAACCGTATGCGAACTGATCGTGGACGAACCGATTGAAGATACGATTCGAACGCACGATGGGACGTCGTATATTCGTCGCGTCTTGCCTTACCTTTCCGACACGGGCGAAACCGATGGCATCGTCGTTACGTTCACCGACGTTTCCGAATTGTGCGAAAGCGAAGAGCGGTTGCAACGAGCTTTGGTTGCTGCCAGTATGGACGCGTTCGAAATTGATTTGAAAACCGGATTGGCAAAGCGGAAAGGATCACTATTGGAATCATTGGGGCTTGAACCGGCGGGCACCCTTGAAGAACTTAAGAATCGAATTGAAGTCAAAGATCGCCTAGAATTCGAAGCGACAATTTCCGCTTGCACGCCAGAAGAACCCCACTATCTGTGTACTTACCGCATCACAGTCGAAGGCAAAGGTAACGTTTGGTTGTGCGACGATGCGGAAATGATTTATGACCAGCATGGTCGGCCGTCTCTGTTGGTTGGAACTCGCCGCGACGTGACAAAAACGAAGCAAACGGAGTTGGCTTTGATTGCGAGTGAACGGCAAATGCGAACCATTGCCGATGCATTGCCGCCATTGATCGCGTTTGTTGATGTCCAGGGTCGCTATCGGTTTGCCAACGCGGCCTACGAAAACCACTTTGGGCTCGCCGCTGAAAGTATCATTGGCCATCGGATTGTCGATGTTGTCGGTCGGGAAGCCTACGCGTCAATTGCTCCACATCTAAACAAAGCCCTTGCAGGCGAAGCTCTCAGTTATGAATTGGAGTTGGCCAACTTAGTCAACAACAAGACCGAGTTCAAGCAGGTAACATACGTTCCGGAGATCAATGAATCTGGAGAGGTCCTTGGTTGTCATGTCTTGGCGGTCGATGTCACGGAGCAGAAACACTGGTCAGTTGAGATCGCCAAGCGTGAGAGCCATCTTCGTCGCGTGATCGACAATATGCTCGGCTTTGTCGGCGTTCTCGATGTCGACGGAACGTTGCTCGAAGCGAACCAAACGGCACTGGCGGTCGGTGGGGTGAGCCGCGAAGAAGTCATCGGCAAGAAGTTCTGGGATTGTTATTGGTGGAACTATGATCATGAAATCAGCCAGCAACTGCAGGAGGCGATTGCGGCGGCGGCAACCGGAGAAACGGTTCGCTACGATGTGGTTGTTCGCATGGCCGGCGACACCCGAATCACGATTGATTTCATGCTGGTACCGGTTCGCGACGAAACCGGAAACATCACGCGATTGATTCAATCTGGGATGGATATCAGCGATCGCAAGAGAGCCGAAGCATTGGCCGATGCGACTCTCAATCACTTGAATTTGGCACTCGAAGCGGGACAGTTGGTGACTTGGGATTGGAACATCGCCTCCGATAGCATCTCTTGGTCGGACCAGTTATATGAGTTATTTGGCATTTCGCCAAATGAACTTGACGGCAGTCTGGACGATTTCACGCACCTAGTCCACCCTGACGATCAAGGTCACGTCGGTGTACAAATCGAGAAAGTTCTCGCGGGCAAATCGGATTCGTTTGAAATTGAATGTCGCATCCTTCGCCCCAGCGATGGACGCATGATTTGGACGCTTGGTCGTGCATCGGTCAAACGCGATGCCGAGGGCAATCCATTGATGCTTACCGGCGTCGCCAGTGACATTACCGAGAGAAAAAACTTGGAGATTAAACTGGCCGATGCTAAAACACAATTGGATATTTCTTTGGAAGCCGGAGGGATGGCCCCCTGGAGTTGGGACGTCGAAAACGACACCGCGGTAACGAATCCAATGTTGAATCGAATGTTTGGATTTCATGAAACTGAGACTCCTGCTTTATCAGATTTTATCCAACGGATCGATGAATCCGCGCGTAGCCGAGTGTCGGACGCAATTAAGCGGGCAACGAAACTTGGCGAAAATTATGATGTCGAATATCCAATTCATCTGCCTTCGGGTGAGATTCGGCATGTGCGTGCACGTGGTCAAACCCGCCATGGAGAAAAAGGCAAGTTGGAAGATTTTTTTGGCGTGATCGCCGATATTACCACCAGCAAGCAATGGGAGATCGAACTGGCCAATCGCGAGGCTCATTTGCGGCGAGTCATCAATAATCAACTGGGTTTGGTGGGCGTTATCGGACGCGATGGAAAGCTCTTGGAAGTCGACGACCGCTCGATGGAAATTGCCGGATTGACACGCGGTGACGTGATCGGAAAACCCTTTGCCCAATGCGGTTGGTGGACGTACGAGAATGCCGTTGCGGATCTGACGAGGGACGCGGTGAAAAGAGCATTTACTGGAGAACGAGTGCGTTACGATGTCGGTTTGTTCTCCAAATGTGGCACGCCGTTAATGATTGACTTCATGATCGCGCCGGTTCTTGATGGCGAAGGAAACGTCGAGTTTCTGATCTATTCTGGCGTTGATATTAGCGAGCGTGTCGCGATTGAACGACGAATCAAGGCCAATGAAGAACGACTATCAATGGCGCTTAATGCCGCAAAGATGGCGGCCTGGGAATGGCGGAAAGATGAGAGCTATTGGACGCCCCAACTGTATAGATTGATGGGGGTTCCGCCCGACGAACGCGCTTCATCGGAAACTTTTTTCCAACATATTCACCCGGACGATGTCGATTTGTTGAAGAAAAAGTGGGAGAAAACGACTCAAGGAGATCAGTCTTTCGATCATGAGTTCCGCATCATCCGTCCTGACGGAGAGATTCGCTGGGTCGTTGGCGTTGGCGAAGTCGAACGAGATGAAATTGGAAATGTCAAACGCGTTTATGGTTTGAACTGGGACAATACGGGAGAGCATTTCGCCGCCGATGCGTTGCGGGCCAGCGAACAGCGGGCCCAGGCAGCCAGCGAATCCAAGTCCGAGTTTCTGGCGAATATGAGTCACGAAATTCGTACACCCATGAGTGCAATCATTGGCTACGCCGATATCTTGGCACGGCACTTGAAAGATCCGGATGACCTAAACTGCGTTTCCATTATACGCAACAACGGAAAATTCTTGCTGGCGATCATTAACGACATTCTGGACATTTCGAAGATCGAAGCGGGGAAAATTGAACTTGTTCCCAAGCCATTTCGAATGGATCGGCTACTTGCCGATGTGCGTTCGTTGATGAATGTGAGAGCCGCCGAGAAATTGATCGAATTTTCTGTGGAACTGGACGGACAAATTCCGCAACAGATTAATAGCGATTCGAAGCGTTTGAAACAGATTCTCATCAACTTGATCAGCAACGCCATCAAATTTACCGAGACGGGATCTGTGCAGTTGGTCGTTCGCTTTTTGCCAAGTGTGCCCAAAGGAATGCCTAACACCAGGGAACCGCACTTGCAGTTTGACATCATCGACACCGGTATTGGGATAAGTGACCAGCAGCAACAGAGGCTGTTCCAGCCGTTCACCCAAGCCGACGCCTCGGTGGATCGAAAATTTGGCGGAACAGGTTTAGGTTTGGCGATCAGTCAGCGCTTGGCAGGAATGCTCGGTGGTAGAATCACCGTCGAAAGCAAATCCGGTAAAGGCAGTATTTTCTCGCTTGCAATCGCGATCAATACTTTGAAAAACGTTTCCCTAATTGACAACAACTCGTTGGACGCTGCGGCACCGGCTATTCAAAAAACGCAGGCGAACAAGTCGCGACTTGCTGGTCATATTCTTGTCGTCGACGACCGCCGCGAGATCCGATTTATTGCCCAGCACTTCATTGAGGATGCTGGAGGATCGGTTGCCACTGGCAAGAATGGTCAAGACGCGATTGACGCAATTGAAAAGGCTGCCCAAGACGGTAATCCATTCGATTTGCTGGTCATCGACATGCAAATGCCAGTCCTGGATGGTTATGAAGCAACGCGACGGTTGCGAGCTGCCGGTTTCGACAAACCGATCATCGCCTTGACAGCGCACGCAATGGAGGGCGATCGAGAAGAGTGTTTGAAAGCCGGCTGCACCGACTATCTGCCCAAGCCGTTGGACGGGCCGCGTTTCACTCAAATGCTTCACAGCTACCTTGTCAAAAAATCGAAGACAGCAGAACCAGCAAGTTCAAAGTCCAGGAAAATATTGATCATCGACGACTCCCAACAAGCTGCCGATGCCGTTTCGACGTTACTTTCGTTTAATGGCCACGAAGTTCAAACGGCAAACAGCGGCAACGCTGGAATTGAATTAGCAAAATCTTTTGAGCCAGATATTGTGTTGCTCGATTTGCGACTGCCGGACATGACGGGGTTCGACGTACTGGAAAAACTGCGCAAACATCCTGCACTTGCTTCGACAAGGTTCATTGCCACCACCGGCCGCGACCATGTCAGCCATCCCGCCGAAGCGGGCTTCCACCACCACATTGTCAAACCGATCAACGTAGGTGCGTTGGAAGAATGGCTGCAGGTTATTCAATCATAGAAGAGCTTGTTAAAAATCCGTGTCCATGCAGCCAAAAAACTCTTCAACAAGATCCACTACGGTTGGGTCATTGTTTCCAAAGTGTCTTTGATCCAGACTTCTTTGACCAGAACCATTCCTGCGGCCAGCAAAGGCGTGGCGACCATCACGCCGAGAAATCCGGTTAACGCAGCCATCAGGATTTGAAACGCGAGTAGCAACGCAGGCGGGATCGAAGTCTGATGTTGTTGGATCAAAGGCGTGACGACATTGCTTTCGACCAACTGCAGCAAGGCATATAGAATTACCACCCACACAACAGTTATTGGGCCTTGTGAAAGTCCCAGCAGCATAGCCAGCCCAAGTGCGATGATCGCACCAATATTGGGGATGAATGTCAACAAGCCAGTGATTACGCCGACCGTGACTGGCATTGGAACACCAAGAATAAAAAGGGCGATAGAGGTGCCTGCGCCGGTAATCAACATCGTCAAGAATCTTCCCTTGAGCCAGTTGAACATTGACTCGCCCATCAGATTCATCACCTCGATGACGCGATCGCGATTCTTTGGTGGAAAGAGCTGAGCAAATCCATCACGGTACAGCTGTGGATTGACGGCGACAAAAAATCCGATGAAGAGCACGACCCCTACGTTAGCAACCAGCCCAAACGTTGTCGTTAATAAACGCCCAAGTAAACCGAAGACGGTACCAGCCGCCTTTCGCAAAACGTCCGGCGAGGCCAGGGCATCGACTTCTCCGTCGGTCGTCGATGGTTCCGGTGGTTGTGAACTAGATGGTTCGTCAGTCTTGGTTTCGATTGTCCCAGAATTTTCGTTTGCAACGGACCCGTTTTTGCCAGAAGACTTGCTCTCTTGCCCCAGAGAAGAACTTGGTTCCAATCCCACCTGATCGGCGAACGGAATCTTCCTGAGTGCACTGGCAGCAATTGGGTACTGATTGAGCCACTGTTCTAATTGCTCTGCGGATTCATCAAGTTGCTTTGAGGTTCGGTTTAATCGATCTTCAATTTTTGATCCTAATAGAAACAGGCCGCCGAATAAAAGCAACGTCAGCGTTGTCGTGACCACCGCCAGGTTCCAACCGTAGGCAATCGAAAGAACGCTTTGTAATAAGCTGCTGGTCTTCGCCAGCAAGACACCGAACAACAGGCCTAAAAAAATAAGTAACACGAAATCAATCGCGAGTACCAAAGCTGCGGTTGTTGTTACGACGACGAAAGTTGCAAGCAGCGCAATCCCAATAACTTTCGACGATTGTGCAAGTAATTTCATGGTGAATTTCAAGATCAAAATCAAGTGGCGGATCTAGTTAAAGACTCGATCGAAGCACGCTAAATTGTAAAAAAGAGCCGCGCTCTTTGGACCGCGCTCTTTGGACCGCGCTCTTTGGACCGCGCTCTTTGGACCGCGCTCTTTGGACCGCGCTCTTTGGACCGCGCTCTTTGGACCGCGCTCTTTGGACCGCGCTCTTTGGACCGCGCTCTTTGGAC